>NPID01000635.1_pt2 | contig 41286 bp, 43 predicted proteins | sample 8637491 | NCBI WGS metagenome assembly NPID01 (sample SAMN07420843, study PRJNA396082) | bioreactor metagenome | isolation source: sample BA6 brine-fed electro-methanogenic bioreactor BA | place: Japan: Kochi | collected 2016-06-14 | reverse complement strand
TAATATATATTAAATGAATATTACAATGTGTTCTATATTATGAGACATATACTTAGGACACGCTGTGCTGGATTCAATTTAATAACATATTAATAAGTCCTTAAATCCCTTATTAAACAGTTATATCCCGTAAAGATGAATTGGTTTATGGTATCATGGAAAGAATAACCTTTTTAGACAACGCCTATCTGGGTAAAAACCAGTGGTGGAGATATCTTCTGAATCTTATCATTACCTGGATAGGCCCTATACTGCTCCTTTTAATAATGCTAATCCCCGTGCTTATCTTCAGTTATCCATTTGATACAAAAATTAATGCCGAAACCTGGATAAGAGATAATCCACTGGTTATTCTGGTATTTTTAGGGATTTATTATGCCCTGGCCTTTGCACTTTTTTACGCTTGTTCCCGCCTAATCCAGGGAAAAAAGCTTCTGGACATGATTACCACGAATTCCCAGTTCAACTGGAAGAGGATGTTAAAGGGTGCCAGCTTATGGTCGATTATCTTAGGATTTTCCCTGATGGTGGATGTTCTGTTAAGTCCCACACCCGTTAATCTGACATTTAACTGGTCATTTTTTATATTACTTCTATTGAGCCTGATTATATTCCCCATACAGGCCTCCTTTGAAGAGATATTCTTCAGAGGATATCTCCTACAGGGAATTGGACTTTTAACACGCAAACCATTAATAGCAATTTTTGCAACTTCAGTTCTGTTTGCAATAGGCCATTTAGGGAATGGACAGACTTTTGCCAGTGGATTATCATCAGTATTTAACATGTTCATATTGGGAATGGTGCTGGGCATCATCACCCTGGGAGAAAACGGACTGGAAACTGCCATTGGCGCCCACATAGCTAACAACATACTTATTACTTCTTTAGGAAACGGTCTGAGCTTTTTAGGTGACTATCCCTCCCTGTTAACCTCTGGAACTGGAACATCACTGGGTGTACCCTACTTCATCCTACCCTTCATCCTCTTAGCCTTAGTATTCTGGAGAAAAAAAGACAAACTGTCGTTAATATTTAAAACCCACTGGCGGTTGAGTGATCCTTATCCAGTGGCAATGGAAATCCAATGTGTTAACTGTAAAACCATCAACCCAGAAATAGCCAACTACTGCCGGGAATGCGGAGAACCCTTACTTATAGAGTATGCTTCCACTCCCCGCAAGGTTTTGGCTTTTCTAATTGATCTTACTCTCCTAACCATAGTGTCCCTGGTGTTAATGGCGGTGATTTTCCTAATGGTTTACCTAAACCCCTATTCTTTCGGCCCAGGATTAGCCTCCGGTGTCTGGATCATCCTTTCTACACTAATATTTTTTGTTTACCTGGTTTTAATGGAAAAAACCGGGAAAACCGTGGGAAAAATGATAACCGGGTTGAGGGTTGTTGATGAATACACTCTAAAACCAATTAGTTACCGTCAGAGTATTTTAAGGAATGTTATGTTGATTGCTGACCTGTTTCCCTTTATTTTACCGGGTTTAATGGGTTTAATAGTAAGTGCAAAATCAGATGAAAAACAGAGAATGGGAGATATGGCCGCCGAAACCATAGTAATATGGGGTTAACTTTGCAGATTATGATTATATCTTTGAAAATAAGTATTAGATCTTGAAAAGAAGAATCTTGAAAAAGTTTTAATAACCTAAATTAGAATGATCATTTTTCCACCTTCAAAAACCGGGAGTTGACCGCCACAATGATGGTACTGGCCGACATTAACACTGCCCCCATGGCTGGAGTTAGAATAATACCATAGGCGGATAGGACTCCTGCAGCCAGGGGAATGGCGAATATGTTGTAACCGGCACCCCAAACCAGGTTTTCCACCATCTTCCGGTAGGTGGAACGGGCCAGTTGAATTATGTAGAGGGCATCCAGGGGGTCGCTGCGCACCAGTACTATGTCTGCAGTTTCCACCGCCACATCCGTCCCTGCTCCAATAGCTATTCCCACGTCAGCTTGGGCCAGGGCAGGGGCATCGTTGATACCATCACCAGTCATGGCCACGGTAAAACCTTCTTTCTGTATTTCTTTAACTTTCTTGGCTTTATCTTCCGGTAAAACCTCGGCAAAGTATTGATCAAGGCCCAGTTCTGTGGAAACCCATTCTGCTACTTCCTGTTTATCCCCGGTTATCATGAGGCACTTAACACCCATTTTTTTGAACCTGGAAACAGTTTCCTTGGATTCCGGACGGATGATGTCAGCCAGAGCAATTACCCCCTTGAGCTGTCCATTGATAATTACAAAAACTGTGGTTTTACCCTGAGATAATAATTCATCAACCTGAGTATCATCCAGTCTAAAACCTAACTCAGTTAAATATCCAGAACTTACAATTTTCACTATTTTCCCCTGGATCATCCCTTCTACACCTTTTCCAGGGATTGATCTGAAGTTTTTTACCGGTAAGTGGTCAGTTAACTCTGCAGCCACTCCCCGGGCAATGGGATGTTCTGAATGGGACTCCAAGGATGCAGCGTACTTCATAATTTCCTCCTGATTAAAATCATCATCCAGGGCTATGATCCGGGTAACTCCAAACTCTCCCTGGGTCAGGGTACCGGTTTTATCGAAGATTATGGCATCTATGTTACGGGCTTTTTCAAAAGCGGTCCTGTTTCTAATTAACAATCCGTTACTGGCAGATAATGCCGTGGAAACAGCCACTACCAGAGGTATGGCCAGCCCCAGTGCATGGGGACAGGTGGTTACCATCACCGTCACTGCTCTTTCCAGGGAAAAGGCCAGATCCTGCCCAGTTAGTACCATCCAGGTGACCAGGGTTATGAAACCTCCGGTAAGTGCTATCAGTGTCAGGTACATGGCAAAGCGGTCCGCCAGATTCTGTGTTCTGGATTGACTGGACTGGGCCTCTTCCACCAGGTTTATAACCTGGGATAAAAATGAATCCTTCCCGGTTTTCATTATCTCCAATTCAAGAGAGCCATCCCCGTTTATGGAACCCCCAATAACCTCATCCCCCACCTGTTTATAGACTGGCTGTGATTCACCGGTGAGCATGGATTCATTGATACTGGTCTCACCCTGGATGATCTGACCATCTGCCGGGATTTTCTCCCCGGGTTTAACCAGAATCTGATCACCCACCTCCAGCTGGTCCCGGGGAATGTCCATGGTCTCCCCATCAGGCATTATTTTATGGGCGGAGGAAGGTAAGAGTTTTACCAGTTCCTCCAGTGCCCGGGATGCACCCCTAACCGAACGCATTTCCAGCCAGTGCCCCAGGAGCATGATATCAATCAGGGTAACCAGTTCCAGGAAAAAGATTTCACCTTTAAGTCCCAAGACCACAGCACTACTGTAGATATAAGCCGTGGTAATGGCCACCGCCACCAGGGTCATCATCCCCGGCATTCGTGACTTTAATTCGCGGTACATGCCTTTAAAGAAGGGATAACCACCGTAAAAGTACACCACTGAGGATAAAAAGAACAAAACATAATTATCTCCATAAAAGGCAAGGAAGCCTTTGATACCCAGAATATGCTGTATGTGCGGTGTTAAAAATATAATAGGAATAGTTAAAACCAGACATACCCAAAAACGCCGTTTAAAATCAGCGATCATATGGTGATGATCATGACCGTCGTGTTTACTCTTCATTTCATGTTCCATTTCATGGTCTGAATGAGAATGTTCCATTGACGCACCCCCTATATGTCTTAGGTAAATTTTATGATCAGCAGATCTTATGGTTTTTTTGTTTGTAAACCGCAAACTTGATAAAGTACATCCCATATTAGGTAATATATTACCTAAATATGTAATATATTACCAGTAGGTAGTAAAAAAATAAGTAAAAAAAATAATAGTTATAATTCAATGGCGCATAGTCTTGCAAGTATAGGTCACCCTATCCCCTTGAGCTGAGAATAATGAGAGATTCAGAACTTATTAAGGCAGAATATAATGCAGAAAGACTGGAAATGGAAAAATATATCCTGTTGGTTTTATTCCTGGTACAGCAGAGGTGGAGCTATGTTATTGGCAGATTACTGGCCCCGGACCAGATAACTACCAAGCAGTGGCTGATGATGATCATCATGGTAACGGCCTTCGAGAGTCCTCCTTCCATGCAGGAAGTAGCCAATGCCCTGAGCACCACCCACCAGAATGTCAAACAGCTGGCCACACGTCTTGAAGATAGAGGATTCTTAAAAATCGAACGTGACCCCCATAACCGACGTATACTGCGTTTGAATGCTACAGAAGAATGCCATGATTTCTGGGAGAAAAGAGGGCCCCAAGATGTGAAAGATATTACTTCACTATTTGCCGGTGTGGATGATGATGAAATCAAAGATCTGTTTGAAATTGTGAGTAAACTGGAAAAAATATCGGCAAATCTGTATGAAAATACTAAAAAATGATTAAATAAGTTAAAGGAAGGATAAAAATGAAGGCATTGGTTGTATACGGAACAAGATATGGGACAGCTGAGGAAATAGCTGAGGAAATAGCTCGTGTTATAAAAGAAGAGGGGAATGAAACTGATCTGGTAAATGCCCGGAATATTAAAGACATTGATGTCTCCACCTACGATCTGGTAGTGGTGGGAAGTGGTATAAAAATGGGCAAATGGACCAATAAGGCACTTAAATTCCTACAAAATAACAAAGAAACCCTGGCCACCCAGAAAGTTGCCCTCTTTGTCAGTTGTGGTGCGGCAAATGAAGAAAAAAGCAGACCCGAGGGTCAGGAAAAGTACCTGGATGCCGTGGCAGCAAATAACCTGGTGAACCCCCCAGTGGCCACTGGACTCTTTGGTAGTGTTTACGACCCTGAAGCCAAACACGGATTAATGTACAAACTTACCACGAGTTTTATTAAAAAGGATCTGGAAAAAAAGGGAATAGATAGTAGCAAACGCCACGATTACCGCGATTGGGATGAGATAAGGGATTGGGCACGAGATTTATCCCGGGATTAAATAGATTGAGTGTACTCCACAAAAAGATCATACACTTATTAGTTTAGATTAAATCCATAAGAAGGGATTAAAATGACTTTAAAATCCCATATTCCCAATTTTTTAAGTGCAATCCGGATTATAGTTGCCCCAATCTTTATTTACACATTCACCAGCGGTTTGTACCTGGTTTCCCTGATGATAATTATCTTCACCGGCGTAACAGATGCTATGGATGGCTATATTGCCCGTAAAATCAGTGCAACCTCAGATATTGGTGCCTACCTTGATGTGATATCAGATTTCATCTTTATTCTGGCCTGTTTCCTGGCATACACCATCAATGACTGGTACGATCCCCTGGTTCTCCTGCTGATCATTATCATGTTCTGTATGTTCATTGGGACCTCCGGGCTTAAAAAACCTGTTTACGACCCGGTGGGAAAGTACTTAGGAGCATATTTAATGGTGATGATTTTTTTATCAATTCTATCCCCGGAAATACTGGTAAGACAAATTCTACTTATCCTGTTACTTATCCTCTGCCTGGTTTCTGTAATCAGCCGTTTTTCTGTGTTCATAGCGAAAAATTAAGGTTAAAAGCTTTTGGATAAATAAATAATTTAGGTAAGAAAAATAATAGGACTAATTAACCATTATTCAGACAAAAGAGAGTGTAACATGAAAAGCAATCCAAAATGGTACTACGCTGAAAAACAGGCAGGAGTGGATTATTTAGATCCGAAAATAGCCCAGGGATACAATGAAGAGCATCAGAAGTTCAGAAACTTCCCGGAAGAAGCTCAGGAGATTGTTCGGATGTTGGGGATTACACCCCAAGACACTGTACTAGATTTTGGCTGTGGTACTGGAGGAATTGCCCTGAATCTAGCTAAATATTGTCGGAAAGTCATTGGTGTTGATATATCCCAGAAAATGCTGGATGTTCTGGAGGAAAATGCCGGGACCCAGGGTATTAATAATGTTGAAACTCATTGTGCCGGATTCTTAAGTTATGAACATGAGGATGATGCTGTAGATAAGATCATAACCATGGCTGCTCTCCACCACCTCCCTGACTTCTGGAAGTCAGTGGCACTACTTCAAATGGCGGACATCTTAAAACCTGGTGGTAAGCTCTATCTTTTTGATGTGGTGTTTACCTTCCCTGTTCATGAGCATGAAAAGGCTTTGGATAAATTTATAACTGATATGGGAAGTGTTGCCGGGGATTCCATGGCCCGTGAAACAGAGATACATATCAAAGACGAATTCAGCACCTATGATTGGATTATGGAAGGTTTACTGGAAGGATCAGGATTTTCAATTGACCAAAAAAATGTGGATTCAGGTAATTTCGTGGGATATGTGTGCTCTAAACTCTGATGGGAGTTAAATTAGGTGAAAACATTTGATTACTCCATAGGAGTTCGCTAATTTTTTTAGAATAATAATAGCAAAAAGAGGTAGGTGCCCAAAAATACTTTTCAACTGCCCTTGGCAAAATTACATATTAATCTCTATTTCATAATTTATATTAATTCACAATGAAAAAAAATGGAGTTGTTTAACTATGGCAATTGAAATAAAAACAATACCCCAGTACCAAGTAGCATTCATACACCAGAAAGGTAGCTATACCCAGATCCCCGAGGTTCTGGGGAAGGTGGTGGGCTGGCTCATGACCCAGGACGTGGAAATACAGATGCCCATTTACGGTACCTACTACAACAGTCCCCACGAAGTTAGCGAAGAAGAACTGGACTGGGAGGTTGGAGCTGCATTTACCGGTAAATTAAAAGAAGGAACAGAAAATATTCATATTAAAACCATCCCCGAACACCAAGCTGTTTCCACTGTTTTCCAGGGCCCTTATGGTGAGGCATCATCAGTTTACATGGATTTAATCGAATACACCCAGAAAGAAGGATACCAGATTGCGGGTGCTCCCCTGGAAAGTTATTTAAACAGCCCAGATGAGGTAGCAGAAAGTGAACTGTTAACTGAAATCCAGTTTCCAGTGGTGAAAATACAATAAGCAAGGGTTTTCAAAAAAAATAACCAAAAATCTCACTATATACAATCTCCCCGTTACAATTTCTTAGTGAGAGTTTTTTTTTACTGGATCAATTTCTTGGCCAGGGGACTGGCTAAATAGACCAGGTTAGCCCAGGCAAAGAAATAGTAAGATAAAAGAAGAGCTATTATTGATAAAACCGGTAAAATCATGCTGATCCGGGTAATCTGCTTTTTGGATGATTCATCCATGTTTTCATCCACCAATCCTTTACGGACGGCATAAATCCAGTTTACACAATACAGAACTCCGGCAAAAAACAGGTTCAACTGGAATATCACACTGGCACTGAAATATTGGCCGAATGTTCCTATTATCTCGGTGGAAAAGGGCACCATGGCTATAAAAAGTAACCAAAAAACGTTTATAGTGATCAAATTGGTGTCGGAACGTTTAATAAAGAAAAACTGCTGGTGGTTAACTCGCCAGAACCCCGCCAGTATCCAGAAACTGAGTGCATAACTTAACAACTTAGGCCATAACAGCCATAATTGGTGTAGGAATGCCCCTTCAGTCAATGCAGAAGACATGTCGGGTACTCCTATGCTTAAAACCAGTAAGGTCATGGCAATGGCAAATATACCATCCACCAGTGTTTCAATACGACTGGTGGTAACCCAGTTATTTATTGAATCCGAATGAGTTCTCATTACAATATGGTTTATTTACACTTCCGGATATAATTATGGGATGAGATAGATGAAAAAATATGTTTTGCCTTTTTAATGCAGCAGTATCGGGTTATTCCAACCAATCAAGCTAAAATAATGTGATGAAGTAAAGGGCAAAACTAGTTTAAAATAGAACACCAAGGTAGTTATGGTGTAACCATGGAAGTAAAAGAGAAAAGGATTAAAGAAACCTACGTGGCCTACATCCCACACCACGGAAGTTATGATAAGATTCCAGAGTATATTGAAGAAATCAAACAATGGATAAATGAAAAAGGCCTTAAAACTAATGGCCAGGCCTATGGAACCTACCTTAACAGCCCAGAAGATGTGGCTGAAGAAGATCTGCAATATGAAATTGGATTCTCCTTTGAAGGTAATGCTATGCCCGAAGGCAAAATAGGTATTAAAGAAATGCCCGAACATACTGTTCTAACTGCCCTACACCAAGGACCTTATACCAAAGTAGGGCCAATTATACACGGTTTAGCCGAATATGCAGTTGAAAATGGTTATGATGTTGTGGGACCAATAACTGAAGTATACCTCAATGATCCCGCCCAAGTTCCCGAAGGGGAACTCTTGACTGAGGTACAGCTTCCCGTGATAAAAATTAAATGATCATTTTTCAATCTTTCTTTAACTCTTTTTTTTAAATTAAGAACCCTATTCCAGATTTTTAAAAAAAAATAGATGAATTTGTCCCCACTAAAGATATTCAGGGCCACCTAAACTTCTTTAGATGTGCGGAATAATTGGGTGTAATTTGGGCATAGCTATTTATTATTTGGAATCAATAAAATAGACTAGTTCTTAATTAATTCTAAAAGAATTAAAAGAACCATATCCAGAATCACATGGGTTATACTGCTTAGGAAAAGTGAAAAAACCACAAACTATTAATGATAGTAATAATAACAAAGTATAAATTATTTAAAAATATAAAGATGATACATTTAAAGCACCTGGCTCGTGTTTATCTTGAATAGAACCAGGAGGAAAAATGCGTAACCTCGAAAAATTTAAAGAATACATCCCCCGAATGGGAGAACCTAACGTAAAAAGTGTTGCTTTATTAATTGATGGACCTAACATGCTACGGAAAGAATTCGACTTCGATCTTGAAGTAGTACAAGAATTACTTACTGATTACGGGAAGATAAGGGTAGGAAAAGTATTTTTGAACCAGTACGCTTCGGATAAACTTATTGAAGCCATAGTTAACCAGGGATTATCCCCCATTATTGTTGCTGGAGATATAGATGTTCAAATGGCAGTTGAAGCCTTTGAAGCCATACACAACCCTAACATTGATGTTGTGGCATTAATGACCCGTAACACCGATTTTTTACCACTGATCAACATTGCCAAAGAAAATGGGAAGGAAACTCTGGTGATTGGTGCTGAACCTGGTTTCAGTATTGCCCTCAAGAACTCGGCAGATAGCACCATAGTTCTGAAAAAACAGCGCCAACCCCATGGAGCAGTTTAAATAGATTAACTATTAAATTGCCCTATTTTTTATTTTTACTCCCTATTATCCTTATTTTTAAAATTAAATCAATTAGTGCAATTCTTGCTATTTTATTCCCTTCTTCATAAATTTATTCCTCTGAAGTATTTTCTAATAATTTAGTATTATTCCCTTTACCTCATTTTTTTTATAAATTTTTAAGAACTGTCATTAAACCATTTAGCTAATTAATAGGTTAAATGAATAATTTCTAATTTTAAACAACTCTAATTATTATTGATGCATTTTGCAGCCTTCTAAACTACATTCACACTCTATTCAGGAAAAATTTATATGGGAGGTGGATTTTATCTTTAAATCCTACTGATCTAGGGCTGTCAACATAACCCTTGTTGTATCCCCAAAATAATCATAGTCCTGCAAGTGTGATGGAAACATTCATAGTGTACTAAGCATTATGTTTGTACGAAAATAAGGTATGAAATAGATTGGGTATGAAAATACATTAAAATCAAAATTATCATTTCTGTACTTAAGGTGTCAATATGTACGTGGTTGTAATGGGTGGTGGAAGAGTCGGGCTGAACCTGGCTTCTTTTTTAATTGCAGATGGTCATGATGTGACCTTAATTGAAAATGATGAAAATCTATGCACCAATGCTGCAGCAGAGCTGGATGCACTGGTGATCTGTGGCAATGGTACTGACACCAAAACCCTGGAAGAGGCCAACGTGTCCAGTGCCGATGTTTTTGTGGCGGCAACTGGAAATGACGAAGCTAACCTGCTGGCCTGTATACTGGTACGAGAATTTAATATTCCCAAGATCATTGCCAGGGTAAGCGAGCCCAGCCACGGTGAAGCCTTCCGCAAGGTGGGTATTGACTCGGTTATCAGTCCAGAAATCACCGCAGCCAGTTACGTGGAAAAATTAATCATACGGCCCAAAATTGCTGATTTAGTGGTTATGGGAAAGGGTGATGCAGAATTACTTGATTTTAACCTGGAAAATGAAAAGGTAGTAGGTAAAAAAATAGGGGATATCAGCCCCACCGATGATTTTATAATTGTCGCAGTCTACGAGAATGGGGATATAACCATTCCTAAACCAGAGATAGTGTTAAAAAAAGGTATGAAAGTTTCTATACTGGTTAAAACCAAGGCCGCACGTGCAGTTATGAAAAGATTCACTAAATAAGGTTAAGGTTATTTTTTCGGTCTCAATGATTTTTAAGGAATAATTCGTGCTTAAACCAATTCTCCCTGATTATCCCAAATTTGGTTAATGATATCTATAATTTTTGGATTAAACAAACTATAATGAACCCATACCCCTTCTTTACGCCATTTTAAGTAGCCTGCTTTTTTTAAAATGTTTAAATGGTGTGAAATAGTAGGTTGAGGTTTTTCCATAGCGGTGATAATTTCACAAACACATAACTCACCGTGTTTCAACAGGTGGAGGATCTTTAAGCGGGTGGGATCCGCAAGGGCCTTTAGTGTATCGGCATTTTCGTACAGGACTTCATCATCAGGGAGGGTGGCCATGATCTTTTTCAACCTCTTAATCTGGTCTTCACCGGGCTTATCCCCACCAATTTCACATGCTTTCATGGACTTGGTTATAACCTGTGATATATTTAAATATATGGATATTTAGTGGGAAGGTGAAAATGGAATACCGAAAATGTCTATGTTTTGTAACCACCGGACAATATCCCCCTAGCAGGAGATTTTGCATTTACATAGTCTCTGGATCCTGTTCTGCAATGCAGAATCCACAAACTGCACCAGGATTATCTTTTTGTCTTTCTTTCACCGGGCAGAGAAATTTTTCCCCATCATATTTCACCTGCAGGCCCCCAGGGAATGGTGTACCCACCGGATGAACCGATTCTGCCAGGATAAAGGTAGTGTAAAGAGAGATGATCTTGTAGATCTTAAAAAAGGCCGGATCAAATCCTCCCCCCTCTGCTGCCAGTTTTTCCTGTTCCTGTAATAACTGGACTGCATCTTGAACTTCTGCTATATCCAGAAGCTCATCACTCTCTACGTGATGGACTTTAACCTCCTGGATTCGCATTATAAAAGCCTTAGTGTAAGACTCCAGGTATTCCTTTCGGTAGTTGCCCTGCACATATTTAGCATCATCTACAAGGAATAAACTGGCCCGTATTATGTCCTGAAGGCCAATTAAATTGGTTTCACTCCTTAAAATAGTGAAAAACTTCTTCGTGCCGATTTTTTGGTAAGAGGGAATATCATCTATAGTTTCCATTTATTTCACTAATCCGGGTTAATAATTCACCTACTCATTTCAATTACTCATATAAAATTTCTGTGGAAGGTTAAACCCTGATGGTATGGACTAATTGATCCTATCCTTTATCTTCCTCTCTTAAATCATCCATGTCCTTTTTTACCTTCTTTTTCATGAATTCAACACAAATTTCTCCTTCTTCATCCAATCTGGAAACATCAGAAGGTTTAAAATTTTCCTCTTTGAGTTCTTCCAGTACATTAAGAGTTTTAGCAGGAGTAACTCCCTTTTGATTAAGTATTTTGGTAGTGCAGTTACCATCACAGCCATTTATGGCAATAATGGGATATTTTTTAATTAAATTTCTAAAACCTTCCCTATCGGCAGCAGTGGCACCCATACAAATAGAAATCGTGTTTTCAGTCTCATTTACCGTGTCTGCAGAGGTTACACGGGCCACCAGACCATAGGGACTCATTCCACTGCAGGCAGCTAATGCTATTTTCTCAGAATTCATTTTTCCATCTCCGGGAATATTCAGCCTAAGTATATTAATTTTTTTTATCCTTCAACTTGGCATTTATTCGGTCAAATATATCTTTAACATGAGCATATCCCTTTTCATCGAAGGGACATGATTCTATACAGTAAGTACAGCCTTGTGTGCAACCTATACAACGAGCTTGAATAAATTCTATTTCCTTGTTACCGCAGCATGTTTTTTGTTCTATCAATGCTTTTTCTGGACAGGCTCTAATGCATTTACCACATTTTGCACAGTATTCCAGTATCCAGGAGTGCTCATTATGATTCTTAACCGGTAAATTTTCTATATTGGTCAGTATTGCTGAAATTTTCTGTCGAGGCCCCAGTTCCGGTGTTATTAACAGACCACTTTGCCCTATCCATCCTAAACCGGCCTCTTGACCCAGGGGTGAGAAATTTAACATGCTCCCGTAGGGATGGGCTACCTGGGTAGCAAAACCCTGTGACCGGATAAAATCAGAGAGGGCGTAAGTTATGTTCCCCATTTTTTTATAGGTTGCATCATTTAATTCCTGGGCTTTTGAACCAGGGGGTGTTTCTATGATATCTTCACCCATTTCTAAGGTCAAAACAATGGCATTGGTGTAGGTGGGTTCCTCAGTGTTGACTAATTCCGGATTTATCCGGGTGTATCCAATATCTACAATGCCCATTGCCTGGGCAAATTTCTCAAAATCCTCTAAAAAGCTATTGTTTACGGTATTTACAGGTTCCTTTGGATTTTCCACCAGAGATTCATCAGGGAATTCTCCCCCACATCCACAGGAGCATTCATTATTCTCCTCGATTTGTGAGGTTGTTTCCGGTGACATCCCCTCACATCCGCAAACTTCACTTTCTCCAATTTTAGATGTTTCGGGAACTGTTTCACCAGAACATCCACAACTTTCACTTGTTTCACTAGTCTTAGATGATTTCAAAGCGGGCCCCTCACATCCGCACCGCTTGTTCTCTGGTTTAATTAGGGACCCCACTTCCAGGGGAGTTTTAATTGCCTTTATTTGTATACTGATTAATTTTCCTTTCAGGCGTTCATCCAGGTCAGTCTCTGTAAAGAAGTGGGCACCAATGACTTCTACTTTACCAAATCCTGCATTCTTTATGGTTTCCATGTATTCTTCTTTTTCCATGGCTCCTGCTGTGCATTCTGACCATGCTTGGAAGCTTTTCCGGATTTCATCAGGGAGATGGCCTTCAGTGACTATATCCGAAATTAATATTCTGCCTCCTTCTTTTAAAACCCTGTAAACCTCCCTATAGGCTACAGATTTGTCTGGGGTGAGATTTATGACACAGTTACTAATTACCAGATCAACGGAATTATCTTCAAGGGGCAAATTCTCTATTTCCCCCAGTTTAAACTCCACATTATGGTATCCTCCGGCTTTAGCATTTTCAAGGGCAGTTTCTACCATTTTTTCCGTCATATCTACCCCTATGACCTTTCCACTTTCACCCACCTTGTTGGCTGCCAGAAATACATCTATTCCCCCACCAGACCCCAGATCCAGAACTGTTTCACCCTTTTTTATCTCAGCCAGGGCAGTAGGGTTGCCACATCCCAATCCAAATATGGCCTCGGCAGGGATGCTTTTTATTTCTTCCTCAGAATAGCCGACGGCTTTGGCTTGTTGGATTATTCTGTCCACTCCTGTTTCGGAACAACAGGAACATGACGAAGAGTTTTCTTTAGCTGCAATTTTTGAATATCTTTCCTTTACAAAGTCTTTGATTTCTTTTTCCGTCAACTCCAACCACCTGTTAGTTTCATATATTCAAATATATCGATATATAAATAAATTGCCTATCCCCCTTATAAAGTTAACTAATAAATGCCGCCTTAGCATGAGCTGAAAGTTGTGAGGAATTTTTTTAATCTAATTCAACACCATACTTGTTGCACTGTTTCAAAAGTAATTCTCTACTGTTTCCAGTTCCATGGCCAGGCAAATACATTTTACAACCAGTTTTTGCAAGTTTTCCCCAGCTTTTTTCGAGAGCAGGAACATCATCCGCAAAGGGAGGGAATACTGACCAGTTGAACACTCCGAACATGGTATCGCCCACCAAAGCAATTTCATTATCCACAATCAAGCTCATTGACCCTTCTGTGTGGCCCGGAGTGTGGATAAGATAGGTTCGTGGGGTTACCTGGTAGGCATCGTCCACTGTAATATCCGGTTCTACTGACTCATAATGACTGAAACTACTAATTTTCCCACCCAAATTAGACACAATGCGGGTAATGAGATTAGTGCCTGTAGGTAACGAAGAAAAACCTTGTTTTAAGTCATATAATTCTGATTTATGGACAATCACCCTGGTATTGTACCGTTCCTTTACTACTGCGGCGTTTTCTGCGTGATCATAATGGCTATGGGTTAAAACCAGCCAGGACAACTTCTTTCCATCCAGTAAATCATCCAACTTATCGGTGAGACCTTTCAGTGCCCCCCGGTGACTGGTATCCACTAAAATTGAATCATCACCGTCAAAAACCAGGTAAGTATTACTTCTGCCCTTTGTGATGGGGCAAACTTTACATCCACCCGGAGTTAACCATCTTTCCATTAAAAAAACCCCTATATTAGAATCATGAATTATTTGATATTTCAGTACACTCGAACATGCCGGGGATTAATTATACAATTTAATTAAGGATTTAAAAAATTTATGTCCTACATCAACCGGTTACAAATTAGAGAAGCAGAAATCCAGGCATATTCCCGCTCATAATCGTTGAGACTCCTAAATGAAATAGATGATAAGTTGTAGGACAACAATCCCAGGAGATATTGGGATATATCTTCATCCAAAAGGGTAATCATGTTACCATATTCTCTTACCCTCCTTATACACTGAAATGCCTTGATTATGTCCCTATTATCAAAATTTAGTTGAGTATCGGGAGAATCAAGTTGTAAATGAGGTATGTCACTAAGATTTCTAGCATTAAGGAATCTTTCTTCCAGTTTCAACATGTACCTTAGTTTTTCAGGGGAATTGATATCCACACATTCCAGTTTAAAGGCAGTTTCCAGTTTGGCCACATCCCGCAAGATATGAGAATAGCGGGTAGCAGCGAAGTCTATGAGCCAGATATTTAGATCATCATCCAGGAGTACATTCCTCAAGTTCAGATCCCCGTGGGTGGAGGCTTCGTAGCTACTGACCGCCTGGGACCGGCGTTCAGGCATTACATTTTCCACAAAGTAAAGTGGGTTTACGGATGTTCCCAAATTATAGGGGAGTTTAACGTATTTTTCACTGGATGTGAGGTCGAACTTCTCTAAAGTGAAATTTTTTATCATATCGTACTGGAAGAAAGAATCATATTCCTCATATAGGTATAGTTCCTTAAGTTTGGGTTGCCCGTACCAGCTACGGAGCACATTTCTAAAGAGTTTGTCCAGGGCATTTAAAACTTCTCCGGTGTCATGGGAAGCATAGTAATCTTCCATGGTTTTTATGGTGCTTTCTCTTCCATTTATACCTGCAAAATTGTACAACAACCCCCCACATGCGTCAATTTTACAGTGATCGATGACGTGGGTGGCATTGTTCTGTATGTAACGTTTTACGTGCTCTTCATATCCCTTAAGTTCACTTCCTAACTCGAACCAGGGCCCCAATTTCATCACAAAGGGCATTTCTTTTCTACCCGAGCGATCCCAGGCATCTACCTTAAACACCGCTGAACCACTGTACCCTCCGGTTATGGGGGTCAGTTGAATTTCAGTTGAATCCGGAAACATTTTACTGGTTATTTCATGGTAGGTGTCGTTCCATCCTTCACAATCCCCACGCAGTGTTATTTCCTGATTTTTCTCAAAAACAATACTTGATATATAAGAAACACCTAAAAGAGCACGTTTCATTTTGGAGTTATCCAAGATATGACTCATATCCAGGAATTCTCCATTTTGAACAATGCTCTTTATGCCACCATCTAGGTCACCCTTTTTCTCCAGGGGAACATGTTTGAAAACCACGGCATGGTTGTGGAGCAACATCTGTTTATTTACGGTGTTGGCGGGATGCATGTAAAACAGGGCCCCCAGTACTTCTTCATCAAAACCAGATAGATCTGTGGTTAAATCAACACCCACCCCAAAACTAATCATTGTTTCACCTTTGAACATAGGATCAGTACCTATATTCATCCATAACTTAATATTATCCGGATGCATAATCATCTCATGATTTTTAGGAGTGAATTTCTTAATGGGAGCTATTTTAATTCCTGATCTGTAAAATTCTTCAACGTCTGCCTGCATAGCCACGCTAATGATACCTTTGAAGTTAGGTTCCCTTTCCCGGGCCAGGGCAAAAAGTGATGCGTAGAGTTCATCCATGGTAAACCCTTCATCATGTTGGGATTCGGCAAATAGAATATTATTAAAATTTCCACCAAGAGCAACGTTAAATCCAGTGTGTATGGTTACCATCCCAGTGTCTGTTGCTGGTATAAGGAAATCCGGAGTGTCATGGCCGTCAGTAGGGACCCAGACCATGGTCCCCCCAATGGTGATCATTTCCCCCATTATCTCCAAGAAGTCTTTCATCTTCTCCCCTAATCCTCCCAATCCAATGGAGTATTCTGTATTGGAGAATTTCCGGGAATAAATATCCTCTTCTCCCAGGGTGGCCTTGAGTACTTTGGAGATATCACCCACAACATTTAATTTAGAATCACTGGCAGATGATTCTAAAATGGTTAATGAAATCGTTTCATTAACATAAGGAGGGACTTTTATCCAGTTCACCCTTTCCAAGTCGGAGACTGTTGATCCTGATTGCAGGGCATCTTCTACCGTGGGCTTTATGGAGAATATCTGGTCAAAGCCAGCCATTTTTAGTACATCCAGCGGGTAAGACTTCAAATTGCAAAGATGTATGCATCCTCCCTTTTCCTTGAGGGTTCTTTCAGCTCCCAGTAAACTGCGGATACCTCCACTGCTGAGATAACTGACCGGGCCCATGTTAAAAATAACTACCGTATCATTAGGGGTAATCAGGCTTTCCAGGGATTCATTTAATTCCAATGCACCATAAGCATCCAGTCTACCTTGAATTGATATTATCAGCACGCCGCCATCCCTGTGTGAGGATATATTCATGAATTCACTCCCCCGTTATGAACTTCATTTGTTTACCTAAAACTTTGTTCACCGGCCATATAAATTTAAGATAATTACTAAAACATTTCCTGAGGGCTTGTGAAGTTTACTATAACAAAACATCACCGGCATTTATAGTTTTTTGTGAATAAATTCACCAAAAAAAGAAGTTAACAGAAAATTCGAGGATTTTCCCCCTCAATTATTTCTACTGTAGATTTAAATGTGGAATTCCATTCCCCCCGCAAATTTTCAGCCATTTTAGACCATGAATATTCTACTACCAAACTCAAGATAAGATTAGAAGTTGATAAAAATAAAAGAAGGCTTAAGATAAAAAAAATGTTCTTCTGTAGAATTAATTTAGTTTTCTTAAAAACCGTAAAAGGGAAATTATTTGGATTTCCCTCTCAACGCATCAAAATTCTTTCCAGAACCTGTTTTAAAACCAAAAAGGACTCTGAACATGTTTTTGAAGGGTTTTTTATAGATGTGGAGATGGATTAAGGTCCCCACCACCATGAGAATGGATAATTCCACGTGCCAGAAAGTTAAAGAGGGATTTAAAGCAGTTCTTATACCAAGATTTATTAAAACCGCCAATATGATCCCCGTACCACCACTTCCGATGTATCCCATAGTTACCAGTAAATTCCAAATCCTTCGATGCTTGGTGCGGTTTAATATGCCTTTTTTAAATAGGAAATAGGTTATCAGGTAACTTCCTATAATGATCATGGTTACCGGTACCACATGGTAATTGGTTGCATCTCCGTCAAGGTTTCCACTATCTAAACTTGGGGAATCTTGGGGGACGGTAGAGTTTGCATCGGCCTGGTTAGAAAGGTTACCATCATCAACATTTGCCCCGTTTCCATGCCCAGTGTCGGTACTAGTGGCGCCATCGGTGGTGGAAGGATCATCACTCGTAGTACTGGTGGTAGAAGTGTCATCGACAGTGGTAGTGGTGGTTTGGGATAGATCGCATATTCCATTCCCATCCAGGTCCACATATCTAGGACACTGACCAGGGTAGGGATCATTCAGTATTCCGTAGGGACAGGAGGTGGCACATGAAGAAGACATGGTACTGGCTGCTATGAAAGGAATGGTAGAAGCCACCATCAGGAGTCTTTCTTTTAAGGAGGTGCTTTCCAATGCTGATTTTATCCTGCTCCCTGATAATTTTGATTGGATTTTATGGTTGGATAGATTTAGTTTACTGCCTAAACTAGATTTTGAGCCCTTTTTCATTTGGCAGGGAGATTCTTTCTTCATGTTTTCACCCTCCTCTTTGCTGGGGCAAACATGGTCTTAGCTGATTTCCAGTAGGTATGAAAGTGGAATACCGTTACCAGAGCCAGAGTTACACCCAGTTCTACGTGCCAGTACAGTAACTGAGGATTTATTGATAACTTGATCCCCAACTCCATTAATAAAAGCAACAGGAAACCAGCTCCTGCAGATATCAAAAAGGCTATTCCAATTATAAAATTCCATACATTGATGTGTATTGCTTTTTTGATTATATTCATCCGGTAAATGCTGTAAGTAAATAAATAGCCACCTATAAAAGGTAAGGCTGGTAATATCATATCGTAAACCATGAATTGTGCCCCCTTAATTATTTCCATTTCCAAAATCTGATTTTTCGATTAAATTTTTATTTTAATAGATTTTAAAGGCTTTTTGAATGGATTGAATATTATTCAACGTTTTAAAATTATTTAAGATAGTGGTTACCATTTAAAATCACCAGTATCTCAAAATAATTAATGAATATTAGTTTAAAGCCCTAATTATCCATTACACTACTAAATAGATCAACTATATAAAAGTAATTATTCCAAGATTATACCCAAATCTTTCCATAATGATGCCCAATTATTTATTTATAAAATAAAAGGATCATCAATGTTTGATATTAAAATATGGGCATTTATATAGTGTAAAATGGGTAAGATCTGGGCATTAACTTGGAATAATCATTTATCTTACCGCGAGATAATCTAATGCACAACACCAATGGAGGTGAAAAATATGGTGAAAATTCCAAAAAAAGCAGCACTGATCTGTGCACTGGTGATGATGGTCAGTATGGTCCCTGCCTTTGCATTGAATGATACTGACAACAGCACCACGACCACCGACCAGAGTCAGGGCCAGAACTGTAATGGCAACCAGAATCAGTGCCAGGGATCCTGTGACTCTGCTGGTGATGGAAATCAGCATCAATACCAGTATGGTCAGAAGAACTGTCAAGCAGGAACTGGAAACTGTGATCAAAGCCACCAGTACCAGCATGGTCAGGGAAATGGTAACGCCGGCACTGGAAACTGCGACGGTACCAACTGTCCAAATACCTAAGATGAGGGTTAAACTACCTTCATCTTATTTTAGTAATAACACTTATTTTAGCATAAAAATAAAATATTTCAATTTAAATCAAAAATTACGGTGTTTTATTCATGCTATTTAAAATTAACACCACTACCACGGCAAACAGAAATGTGCTGAGATAGTTAGTCCAAGTGTATTCTCCCAAAGCGAAAATCTCGTACAAACCAATAAGCACTACTAGTATTGATAAAATAACTGCCCATAAATTCCAGTTCATTCTTATCACCTTCCATTCTATCATGAAAATGTATCTTTACTTTATTCATCACTACCCATAAACCAGTTTATCTCGATCCAATATCCACTATTTTCCTATGAGAATTACTGAATATCTTTAGCCTGCTTGTTTAAAATAAGTATTACTATATCCTTAATATTAATGTTAGCCAGCCAAAAAGTATTAATAATGATTAAACATTATAAAATAAGTATATATTAGGTTAAGATTTTAGGTTACCTGTTAAAATAAAATAAAGGGAGGCTTAAAAACGAATATAAACTTAAAAGTTATGGGAATGCCCCTGGCCATCATTGCTTTTATAGTGATAATGTTAATTCCCATGCAAGGTTTAAGCTATCCTGGACATGCCGCAATTGCCTTACTTGTTTTTGCCGTGATAATGTGGGCCACTGAAACAGTGCATCTCGCTGTTACTTCCTTAATAATACTATTTATACAGCCCATAATCGGTGTTGAAAGTTTTGATAGTGCTGTAATTGGTTTTGCCAATCCCATCATTTTCTTAATGATTGGTGGTTTTATCATTGCCGAGGCTATCCGTAAAAGCGGTTTAGCCACACGTTTAACCTATAGCATGTTAAACAAGTTCGGTACCAGCCCAGATAGAAGTATCTTTGTGGCGGTATTCTCCACTGGTATTTTATCTGCCTGGATCGAAAATGTGGTGGCTTTTGCCATGTTACTCCCTATTATCAAGGAAATCATCCCCTTAATGGGTGTTGACGACCCGGAAAATGGTAAAAGTAACTTTGCAAAGGCCATGGTACTTGGTGCATCCTACGGTTCACTGGCCGGTGGATTTGGAACGGAAATAGGTACGGCCCCCAACCTGATGGCCGCAGCCTACACCCACATCCCCTTTGCCAACTGGATGGTATTTGGATTCCCACTGGCCATTATTATGATGCTTATTATCTGGAAACTCTTAAGCAGAGTATTCAAACCAGAAGTAAGCGGAATAGTAGGTGGAAATAAGACCATCTCCAATAAATTGGAATCATTAGGACCCATGAAACGTGTGGAAAAAATTTCCTTAGGTATACTCCTATTTACCATCGCCCTATGGGTCACTGCCAGTTGGACTGGACTTAACAGTTATTCAGTTGCTTTAATCGGTGCTGTACTTTTCTTTGTTTTCAAAGTGCTTGACTGGAGAGATGCACAGAACGGTGTTGACTGGGGATTAATTGTCTTCTTCGGAGGAGCATTAAGCCTTGGAGCAGCATTACTGAATACTGGAGCAGCAGAATGGCTCATAACGGATATTGTAAGTGTTTTAGGAAGCAATCCATCCACCATCCTGATCATGGTGGTTCTGATGATAATTGCCGTCTGTATAACCCAGGTAATGTCCAATATCGCCCTGGCCGCAATACTGGTTCCACTGTCAGTCACCCTGGCACAAACCCAAGGACTACCTGTAGGACAATACGCCGTACCCGTAGCAATAGCCTGTTCACTATCATTCATGCTCCCAATGGCTGATCCAACAGTGGCCATGGCTTACGGAACAGGATACGTGAAAATTAAGGAGATATTAAAAGCAGGAGTGCCATTAGTTGTGATTGGAATAATAATAACCATTATACTACTATTGACTCCCCTGGCAAGTCCAGTGATCGGATAACCCCATTTAAGGTAGAATAAAGTTCTACCTATTTTATTTTTTTAATCAGCGGATAAAGGGATGTTCAATATGTTAAAAAAGAAGTCAGCGCCCACAAACTCAAATACAGAGTTAGGTGAAAACATAGATAAAGCCGGATTGAAGGCATTACTGGCAAAAAGTAGGGTAAATTTAAACGATATAATCAGTACTTCGTCTGCTCCCCAGTTCATTATAAACCAGGACCATAAAATCGTTTACTGGAACCGGGCACTGGAAGAACTGAGTAATATCATGGCTGACCATATTTTAGGCACAAATAAGCAATGGAAAGTATTTTACAATACTCAAAGACCATGTATGGCTGATTTTATAGTTAATGGACGCTTAGAGGATATCCCCAAATGGTACGGAACTGAAGATGGTTCCAAATTCATGCTGAAATATCATGGAAAGAGTGAATCCAAGGGTTTGGGTAATTCCTGTGAAGCAGTGGCCTTTTTCCCCAGGATGGGAAAGAAGGGAAAATGGTTGCATTTCACAGCCATGGCCATTAAAGATTTTAAAGGTGATGTAATCGGTGCAGTGCAGTCCTTTGAAGATGTCACCAAAGAGATGAAATTACAGAAACAATTGTTGGAAACCCTGGAAGAAAAGGAAGTACTCCTCAGGGAAATTCAACACCGAATCAAGAATGATTTGCAGATAATACGTGCCATGATACACTTCCAATCATATTACATTGATCACGACCCCTCACTGGAGTTATTTAAGGAGATCCAGAATCATGTCAATTCCATGACACGAATACATGAAAAATTGTACCGATCAAAGGATTTAACCAACATTAACATGGAAAATTTCATTAAAAGTTTAGTAATAGATCTGTTTAGAATACATGGAGTGGATAACAACCGGGTTAATGTGGAAGTAAACGCCAAGGTTATGCTTAATATCAACACCGCCATTCCCTGTGGACTGATGATCAATGAACTGGTAAGCAGTTCCATAAAGCGCAACCTGCAATCAACTTCCTCTGAAGACATTGATGGGGAAAGTTTTAGGGAAATGGATAAGATCACCGTTAAAATCATCCCCCAAGGTGAATCTTTTTTACTGACAGTTCATGATAACGCACCAGTTCTCCTAGAAAGTTTTAACCTTCAGGACAAGACCCTGAGTATGTGGTTCGTTAATAAATTAGCCGCCCAACTAGGGGGTTTAGTTGATTTAAAACAGGACAATGGAACATTATTTAACATTACCTTTAGGGAAATGAAATTTGAAGAAGAATTTTAAAATACACGGACCCGGCTGTAAGAACCGGTTTTACCTATTAATATCTCTCCAATAAATAGAAATTCCCTCTGATGAAGGATAAACACTAAAATCAAAGCAACTACTCATTTTGTGAATTCCGGGGGCTTTAAAATGAAGAACTTTTTGTTGATTCATGGCCTCACGGAATGAAGTCTCATAGATGGTTCCCACAAAATCAGGCAATCGGTCCCATATGTTTCTGCCCAAAAGATCATCGGCATCAATTCCCAGGTAATCTGCAGCACAACGATTCACGTATATGAAATTCCACAGATTATCCAGAGCCATGAACCCATCCTGAATACTATCTAAAATATGAGTAATCTGCTTTTTACCACTTTCCAGTCTATCTTCAGCCTGTTTACGTTCAGTATCATTGAATATGTAACCCTTGACCTGGATGAGATCTCTAGAGTCATTGAATATACCCACCATGTTAGCCACCACATGGATCCTCATAACATCGGATCTTCGCTGCCAGCTTTGAAATCCCAAAATTTTACCTTCGTTTTTAAGGCGAGTGACCATGTAAGGCCAATCAAATGGGTTTGAATGAGATATATTCCATTTCAGTGCATCTTCAACTGTGCTAAACCCGTAAATCTCGGCAAAAGCAGGGTTACACTCTAAAATCTCCCCATCAACCGTGGCGATGAAATCTCCAGTTAAATCTTCGTCAAAAAGGCGATGATACTTCTCTTCACTGCGTTTTAAAGCCTCTTCAGCTTCTTTACGTTCGGTGTCATCGAAAACATAACCTTTAACCTGAGTTATTTGGCCATTTTCATCCACCCGGGCCACAACATTACTGACAATGTGAATTTCCTTTCCATCCTGTCGTCGGTGGGTGGTTTGGCGACCCTGAATTTTAGGCCTGGTTTCCAGATGTCTTAGTAAATCTTTCCAGTCTGCCGGGTTAAAATCTGCTATGTTAGATTTAGAAGCTTCTTCAGGACTGGTAAAACCATAAATCTCGGCAAAAGCAAGGTTGCATTCTATTAATTCACCTTCAGGTGTGGCAATAAAATCTCCAGTTAGATCCTCCTCGAAAAAACTTCTGTACCTTTCTTCGGTGATGAGAAGTTCCTCTGCTTCTTTCTGGGAATATGATTCCTGGATTTGCACCAGATAACCAGAATTAATAGTAGATACTGTCATTTTTAAAAGTACAGAATCCCGGGCCAGGGAAATATAATCGGGTACATTAGAGAAATCCACCTTAATCTGGAATTCTGTCACACCTTTTTCGGTGATTTCATCCTTTTTACAGGGAATAATCGGGTTGTTGAATAAATTTATATCCGGTAAACCTTCTAACTGGGAAATTCTCAATAATTCTGAAGCAGCCAGATTTATATCCAATAATTTCCCTTTTTTATTATGGTAAAGCATTCCAATTGGGGATTTATCAAATATTTCCCTGAAAATACGGTGATTACCCTTTACCTTAATTCCTCCCTAAAAATCAATTTCTAATATTTTATTGATATTTAACTAGATATTTATGATTTGGTATTCCACGTATTTTTTTAATGTGATCTGTTGTGGAATGAACCAGCCAGTACTTCGTTAAACTGACCTATAACGAATTAAGATATTCAATAGTTACAAGTTACCCTGAATCTCAAGTTAAAACACTATCCCCTCCCCAACGGTATCACACATCATATGAACTTACATAATCTGTTTTTCTGGTTCATTATTTTTACCAGTGATTTATGATATTACCTAAGGTTATAAACAGAGAGTAACCCGAAAAGCATCAACAATATACACCCACTATATCCCAATTGACCAAAATCATATGGATTCGAATGATATTTCAACCGGGATTTACATACCAATATACTGCAGGATTATATTTTATTAATTATTAGAAAAGAGGGTTTATTATGAAGCGAGATGTTATCCGGATCAATCAGGAAAAATGTAATGGCTGTGGTCTCTGTGTTACTGGGTGCCCCGAGGGTGCTCTGCAGGTAATTGATGGTAAGGCCCATCTCATCAGTGACTTATTCTGTGATGGGCTGGGGGCCTGTATCGGTGACTGCCCGGAAGGAGCTATAGAGATCGAGAGAAGGGAAGCTGAACCCTACGATGAACCCCGGGTTATGGAAAATATTACAAAAGCCGGACCCAATGTTATTAAGGCCCATTTAAAGCATTTGCACGAGCACGGTGAGACAAAATACTTGGAAGAAGCCATTAACGTTTTAAAGGAAAAAAATCTGGAAGTGCCAAATTATGAGGAGGATGCTCCACTGGCTTGTGGCTGTCCTGGTTCTGCGATGCAGGTTCCAGAGCCCAAATCCGGAGGAAGTGAATCTCCCCAGATTTTAAGTGCCGAACTGGGTAACTGGCCAGTACAACTGCAACTTTTAAACCCCAATGCCCCCTACCTGAAAAATGCTGACCTCCTCATTGCTGCGGACTGTGCACCCTTTGCCTATGCCAATTTCCACCAGCGGTTTTTAAAGGATAAGATTCTCATCATTTTCTGCCCCAAACTGGATCACACCATTGACCAATACGTGGAGAAGTTAAGTGAGATCTTCACCAAGCAGGACATAAAATCAATATCCATTGTGCACATGGAGGTTCCCTGCTGTTCCGGTATTGAAGTAATCGTTAAAAGGGCTCTGGAAAAGGCTCAGAAGAATATAATCATCAAGGATTACACTATCTCCATTAATGGAGAGATTATCTAATCAGCTACTAACTAGGAGGTTAAGGATAATGAAAGTACTGGGATTTGTGGGAAGTCCTCGTGAGGATGGTAACACTAAAATCATGGTGGAAGAGGTGCTGAAGGGTGCCCGAGCAGGAGGAGCGGAAACCGAACTTTTCAATTTGAACCAGATGGATATTGCTCCTTGCCAGGCCTGTATGCACTGCAAGGAAAATGAGGGAGAATGTGGGACTGAAGACGATATGCGGGCAGCTTATGCTCAAATAAGGGAATCAGATGCATTTGTACTGGGATCCCCGGTTTATATGTGGCAGATGAGTGCCCAGGCCAAGCTCTTCACCGACCGGTTATATGCCAACTTCAAAACAGGGTTTGAGGATAAATACGGGCAAAAGGCAATGGCACTGGTATTTTCTCAGGGAAACCCCGATAAGAACCTATTCCAGGAGTACTTTTACTACACCCAGAATATGTTCGAATTTCTGGGTTACAAGGTGGTGGGCCTGATTTCCTCCCATGATAACAGTATTCCCGGGGCGGTTGAAAACAAAAAAGAAGTTTTGGACCAGGCTAGGGAACTAGGAAAGAAATTAAGCCAGAGATAGAACCTGAACCTTCTGGACAGTGTTTAACTATCCTTACTTTTTTCTAATAAATTAATGAACTGGTCCATGTCTTTAACATTGAACACGAATTTGTACCGGTCATTAGCCCCCCGCATGGACATCAAACAGCTAACTGCAGATTCCCTCTGGTAATTATCGAAAATATTTTCAAACCAGTGGGCATCCTCTTCCTGTGAGAATGTTATCTCCATAACACTGGAATGCTTTTCTACGGTGCAGTTTTTGTCTTTAAGGATTTCTATTAATTTTTCAACTTTCCTATTCAGTTCCATGGCCATCCCTCACCCACTATAAATCTTGTGATTTACTCTATATTTAATTATCAACCCTATAACTAAATTTAGATTATTTTGGGTATTAACATACCTGTTTTTTTCATATACTCACGGTATTCATCACCAAATTTGATGATCAGGTTATTTTCTTCCTTTTTGATCCTGATTATCAATCCCCCCACCAGGGCCGTCAGGAATATCAATCCGTACCAGTTCCAGGAAATTACGGCCACTCCGGTAAACAGGATTAGAATAGAAAGGTAAAATGGATGTCGAATCCATGAATACAGTCCGTCGGTGACCAGCTCCTGATTAGGTGTAGTTTTAGATAGAGGTACCCAGTTCTTACCTAATTCCTTCCGGACCACCAGGTTGAACCCCATACCTACTATCATCAGTATAAAACCAGCAATTAAGGGAATTGGCACGTAAAATCCCGGGTAAAGAGTGATTACCAGTGCCCCCATAATGCCTGCTTGAGGGATAGTGAGTAGAAAGGAAGTGTAATCCCTTTCTGTGATTACACTGGACCAACCCTTGATCTGGGCTCCGTAATGGTGGGAAACATAAATGGAAGTAAAACTGTAGCCCAAAAAGAAGAGGAGGGACAGATACAGCAGAGTTTGTTCATCTTCCATCAGAGGGTAGCTACATAAGATGGCCGCCACCATGAATATAAATAGGATTTTATCCTTTTTTTCCATTTCAACCACTTGTGCCCTGAATTAATGAGTTAAGGATGGTAAATTATATTATTACTGAATCTAGGTTAATTTCCGGATTGTTTTTCTTTGACCCTTTCTTCCCGGTAGACCTTGTAGGCAGCGTAGGTTATTCCCAGTATCATGGGTCCGATGAAAAGTCCCGGGATACCCATGGTAACTGCTCCGTAGATGAATCCCAGAAGGAAAACCAGGGGATGGACTTCGGAGTACTGGACTGATATTCTGGGGCGGATGTAGAAGTCGGTGGTGGTTTCAATTATCCACCCAAAGATAATCACCAGCACTCCCTGCATGGTGTTTCCAATGAGTATGCTGAAGATCCCTATGGCCCCGTAAACGATCCAGGGACCGATTATGGGAATGAACATGGCTATTCCACTGACTATGGCCAGTAAAATTACGTAAGGGTAACCCAGGAAATAATAAACCACCCCTGATAGTATTCCCAGGATGGCAGCGGGTATGATGTTACCCATTATGATGCTTTTCAGCACATCATCGGCCCCCTTTATCACTTCGCGGTAGAAACCTTTATCCTTATCTGGAACCACGTCTTTTATGTATTGAACTATTTTATCCCCGTCCCGGGCAAAGTAGAAGATGGAAAAGATCAATATGAGGACCTGGGCAGCGAGGGCCGGAATGGAACTGACCATGTTAATCAGGGAATTGGTAATGGCCGATAATAACTGGGTGATCCCCGATCTTATGGCATCCGCTATTCCCTGGGAAACAGTGGCAGAAAACCCCAGTTTTTGGACAGCATCGCTGATCAAACTAAAGTTTAAGGGATTATTTCCTGCTGTGGCCTGTAAAGATCCGAAAAGAGACACAGAAATGCCCAGGATCTGGGTGATGGTAAAGTACAGCAGTAAAGCAATGGGTATGGCCAGCAGGATCATTCCCAGGATGATGGCCAGAGTATTATATTTAACGTAGGGTTGGATTTTTTTGGCAATGAATCGAACGTAATAGGCCAGTATCGCCCCAAACGCCACCATGGTTATGATGGGGGTTAAAACTCCCAGAGATAAAATGGTTAGAATCAGTAATAAGGGGAATATAGTTGACGCGGATATTTTTTTAATGTGGGATATCATGTACACACCAGTTAATTTTTTAGAATACGCATTATTCCTCTAAATTTTCCCATTAATAGTTTTAATGTAAGCTTAACCCTGATAACTATTAATCAACAATATTTATCCAAGAATTTTTGGGTTATTTTCCTGGTTTTGGGACTGATGTTATCTAATTCACCTTTCACAAATTCAGCCACCGGTTTCTGATCAGTGCCCTGCCCATAGAAGTTATTGACATAAAAAGTGAAGAATCATCAAAAACCGGTGTAAAGGACCTGAACTACCCAATCAACAGGAAAGATACCTGAAAGGAATTATACAGATCTTTGGAATAAATATATCCTCCAAATGAAAAGAGGAAAACCTGATGGAAATGATAAGTTCGAAAGTTTTAAATACTAAACCGACTAATCAGTCTAGTAATTAGATAAAGTGAATTTCAGGAAGTAGGCAAGTTGAAGGAAAAAGAACAGAAAATACTGGACACATCCCTTCCACTCTTTGTAGAAAAGGGATTTCATGGTACTTCCACTGCGGAAATTGCAAAAACTGCCGGAGTGGCCACCGGGACCCTTTTCCACTATTTCAAGACCAAGGAAGATCTCATCGACCGTCTCTACATCTACACCAAAGAAAGCATCTTAAAAGCAGCACAGGGAGACTACGATGAGAGCAAATCATTTAAAGAAAATGTTAAATCCCTGTGGCTTAACTTTGTGAATTTTGGTATTGAAGACCCTTACAAATTCAATTTTATAATGACCTTCCACTGTTCCCCCTACATAACATCATTCACCAAGGGGAGAATCGAGGAGAAGTTCGTGGACCTCCTGGAAGTCTATAAAAAAGGATTGGAAGAGGATGAAATCAAACAGATATATGATGAGCTATTGATGGACTATTTTTGGGGTAACGTACTTAATACCATAACCCATTTTGAGAAAAATCCTGAAAAAATGAATGAAAATAATGTTGAACTGGCATTTGAACTGTTCTGGGATGGAATATCTAAGTAGTATTTTTTTGGCAAAGACTTAGACTGACAGGTCAATCTAATAAGGTGTTAAAATGCAGTACCGGAAAATTGAAAAAAACGGCGAGGAAATATCAGCACTGGGATACGGTGCCATGAGATTACCCACTAAAAATGGTAGAATTGACAAAGAAGAGGCTAAAAAACAGATATATTACGCAATAGACCAGGGAGTGAATATTATTGATACCGCATTCCCTTACCATGGCGGGGCCAGTGAATCATTTATAGGAGAGATTCTCACTGATGGATACCGGGAAAAAGTTAAAATAATGACAAAAATGCCTTCCTGGTCTGTTAAAAAATACGAAGACATGGAAAGATATCTGGAAATACAGCTTGAAAAGCTACAAACAGATTGTATAGACTATTACTTGGTCCACACCCTTACCAAGAAGAGCTTCCAGAAACTGAAAGAACTGGGAGTCTTCCAATTTTTAGAAGATGCCCAGGATAAGGGCCAGATAAAAAACATCGGTTTTTCCTCCCATGGTAACTTAGAAATTTTCAAAGAAATTGTAGATTCCTACCAGTGGGATGTCTGCCTAATTCAATACAACTACATGGATGAAAAGAACCAGGCCGGAACTGAAGGACTTGAATACGCTTACTCAAAAGGAATAAGCGTTTTCATTATGGAACCTTTAAAAGGGGGACTTTTAGCAGGCCAGGTCCCAGATAAGGCACTTGAAATATGGGAAGAGTCTGAAACTGAAAGAAGCCCTGCAGACTGGGCACTGCGATGGGTATTAAACCACCCTGAAGTTACCTGTGTGTTTTCTGGAATGAACCACGAAGACCAGATCAAGGAAAACCTGAAAGTTGCCGGGGAAGTTTCACCTAACTCCCTGACTGAAGAGGAGTTAAGGCGTTACGATCGGGTTAAAGAGGTCTACCGGAACCTCATGAAGATTGATTGCACTGGATGTGGTTACTGTATGCCCTGTCCCCGGGGAGTGGACATACCTCGCTGTTTTAACTATTACAACCACCAGTACATGTTCGATGAAAGCCAATCCTTCATTTATCTTGGACAGTTAGGAGGAGTTCTATCCGGCCAGGAAGCCTATGCTGGACTCTGCACCGAATGCGGGAAATGTGTAAGGGCTTGTCCTCAAAAACTGGAAATACCAGAATTATTAGGTACTGTTTCCCAGGAACTGGAAGGAAGAGGTTTTAAATATAAAATAAAAATTGGTAAAAGCATTATCCTGCCTCTTTTTGATGGATTTATTTCATTTAGCTCCAGATTTTCCAGAACGGATAAGACCAGAAAATCAAGCTAAGAACTAAAAAAGACAAGATTGAATTACCTTTTTTTAACCATACTCTCCACTTTTTTTAATAATTAAATTTTTCCGTGGGCAAAAAAGGGCCTATGTACTGGATTAATTTTTATACTTTAGGTTGAAAAAAAATAATCATCACTTTAAATATAATATGAAAACCTAGCAATGGTTAAAAAACTTTATTTGGCTGTTATTTTATCAGTAGCAATTATAATTTCCTTATCAGCAGGGTTTATGCTTCAAAGTCACAGCGAAGTTCAAAAACCAGCTCCAGATAGTTCAAATATAACTATATTTCTAACTGGCGATGTTATGTTTTATTTTGCAGTTGATTCACTTCTGGATGAGGGTGTAGATGTTTTTGGTTTCAATAGTCCTTTTAAGGCATCGGATCTGGTGGTTATATTGAAAATGATGAATGACCATTAAATCAAAAAAAAGTGTGATTAATTATTCCTTGTGAAAATCAAGGGCATTTAAAACAAATCTGGAGTAAGCTGCCGCAGGACCCCCTCCCATTTCAATGGCCACGTCAATGGTTTCGTATACTTCTTCGTCTGTAGCCCCGGCCAGGTGAGCCTGTTGGACATGCCACTCCATACACGGTTCGCATTTGGTTACAATAGATATGGCCAGAGCCATGAGTTCTTTATGTTTCTTTGAGATATTACCCTCGCTAAATGCTTTTTTTTCCAGTTCCAGGAAAGTATTATAAGTTGCACAGTTTTTTGAAAACCGGGAATTGAGATTTTTACGATCATTGATACTTTGAGTAATTTTACCTTCCACAAATTCTACCATTTATTATCCTCCCTCTTCTTATTTAATCCTCATTAAATAAATAAAAATATTATTAAATCTTATATCTATTCATAGTAGTGGACACCACAATAACAGGAAAGGAGATTGCTGATAAGTGGGGCTATGATGTGGGCTAAAAAGCAGAGCATTGAGATTGAATATGACTGGAAGGAAAACCCTAGTTGGGATCCCTTTTCAAGTGTATACACCGATTAAAATTTCTTAACAACAATAGGAAGGAATTTTTATGAATGAAATCATTTTTAAAGATGGAATTGAGGAAATGGATTTTGAAAAAGTAACTGAAATGCTGAGCGATGCTGATTGGAGTCCTGGTATTAAAATGGATGAGGTAAAAAAAGGAGCGTATAATTCTTCTCTGGTTGTGGGTGCCTTTCTGGATAAATCTCAAATTGGTTACGCCCGGGTTGTTTCTGATAAAACAAGATTTGCCTACATTCTGGATGTTTACATTCATCAAAACTATCGCCGAAAAGGTATTGGACAACAAATTTTAAGATACATCCTCGCCCATGAAGAGCTGAAAGATGTTTATCAATGGATGCTAATTACCGACGATGCCCATGGTCTTTATGGTAAATTTGGTTTTAAACCTGTTTCCCGCCCATTAGACTTGATGGAAATTAGAAAAGAAAGACCAGAACGAAAATAATAAAGTGTCAGCCCTACTTTAAGATATGCTGGACGTATTCGAAAATAGAACCATCAGGATGTTGAACTGTCATGTTAACTCCAGTGGGGACTTTTTGAGGGCCTCGAATAATTCTTGATCCGTTTTCTTCCAGGAAAGAATGGTATTCCTCCACAGAATCCACCAGAAATGTGGCTTGTGTCCTCTTAAAAGGTTTTAAGGCCTGTTCCAAACCGGCAATGATCAGGATATCATCAATCTGTGCTAGTTCCAAGCCCACTTCCGGCAGGGAAATCCTCATTTCAACCTTCATCCCCAGGAGTTTCTCATAAAAATCCAGGTGTTCCTCTAAATCTCCTACATAAACCCTGGAAAGTGTTTTCAGTACTTTCATAACCATTCACCATATTTTTTTACTACTATTGTGATCCTCTCCCTTAAAAACTGATCTCTCTGTACCATCTTGAGATTCTAAAAAATTAAAGGATTATTAAAAAAATGATTTAATAATTCCTTTTAAGGCGTCTTACGTAGATAGTAGCCCATATGTATGCCACGGCACATCCTAATCCGCCACCGACTACTATTCCCCACCAGACACCAGGGGATCCGAATCCCAGTGTGAAGGCAAATAGGTAGGAGAAGAATGCCACAAATACCACTTCCCTTAACACTGTGAGTATCAGGGAGGTGAATCCTTTGCCCATTCCCTGGAAGATTGAACTGGCAGTGATTCCCAGGGGAACGGTGAGGTAGAAGAGGAACATCACCTGCAGGAAGGCTGCTATGGATGGTGCCATGAAGGCGCTTTCCGGGGAGTAGGTGAATATGGTGGCTATATTCCCGGCAAATATGTAGGATAATAAGCCAGTTACCACTGCTATTCCCACTCCTAACTTGGCAGAATAACTCAAGGCAGTTGAAAGGTTTTCATAGTTCCGGGCACCGTACGCCGCTCCGCCTACAGTAATTGCTGCCGTTCCGATTCCGATCGGTGGTATCATGGCCATCATCACCACTCTCCAGCCCGCAGTGTAGACTGCTACGGCTTCTGCTCCCCCCGTTATAACCAGCATAAGGTTTAAGATCACTCCCAGGATGGACATGACCAGAGATTCAATGCTGGCAGGTAAAGCAACCATAAGAATGTTTTTAATCACATTCCAGCTTGCTTTGAAGTCTTCTCTCGAGAAAGACACGTAGGTGTCTCTTTTTAACAGTAACCAGTAGAACAGGACCACACAGGACAGGCTACTGGATAAAATGGTAGCCCAGGCCGCCCCACTCACCCCCCACCCAAAGTAGTAGATGAATATAGGGTCCAGGATGATGTTCAGGACTGTAGTGGCAGCTATGACGTACATTGGCCGATTTACATCCCCCTCTGCCCGGAGAATACCCGAGGCCACGTTGGAGAATATCAGGAAAATAAGACCCCCAAATACTATCTGACCGTATTCCATAGCTAGATCTATGGTGACACCGGCACCCATCAGTAAAAGGATGTCTTTTAAAAATAACAGCAATATAACTGTTATTACAGCTGATACTACAATTGTTAGTATTAATGAATGCATTGCTGCGTTATCTGCACCTTCTTTATTCTTAGCTCCTATGCATCGAGCGATTAATGATGTTGCACCAGCCCCCAAACCGTTACCTAAACCTATCACTATCATAAATAGAGGGTTGATGAAACCTAATGCTGCTAGAGCATTTGGTCCCAGGCCAGCTACCCATATGCTGTCTGCCAGGTTGTAAGCCATTATCAGAAACATAGAAATGATCATAGGGATGGCCAGTACCCTGATTGCCTTTTTAGGTTCTCCAGTAACCATGGAGATACGCTGGTCCACACCTTTTGAATTTTCAATTTCAGAATTCATCTTTTTCTCCACAAAAATCTAAAAACATTCGACTAAGAGGTTTTTATTCACAAAAACCCTAATACTCATTTAAACTGGATAACTCTGATTAAGGGATAGCTGTTTTTAGATAAACAGAGTTACCATGAACTGGGCAAGACAAGAATGGTAAAATTAGATTCAACATTATTACATTGTTGATGGGTATATATATCTTTGTGGTTCCTGGATAAAATAAGGGTAAAACTGGAATTTTTCTGGAATTATTCCATGAATTTGTTTAATTATTGTTTAATTAGACCATTTTTTTAAATATCTTCAATAGGATAGCCCTTATTTCCCACCCGGTAACTTCAAATCCCGACCTGGTTCTGAAAATAGAAATGTTTTATTTGGACGTTTAATCGGAATTAGGGTGATTTCCGGCCAAATTCGGGTGTGATCTGGGTGTCAATTTGGAAAAACCATTTATCTGATCCAGGAGTTATTATGACTAACAAGTGAAAGGAGGTGGGATATAAGCAGTATCCATACCCGACCATGTAGACCCGGTATCTACCTGCACTTAATTATACCACCCCAAAAAAATTTGTTGATCAGCCTCGATCAGGCAGGAGATTTACTGGTCTACAAGGACGGGAATATTTTTTATGATTTTTTATAATTCCTTCTAAAAATGAATCTGAAGTTATCTTTAAATTTACATTATACTACTATATTTTTGAATGACATTATTTAGAAAGTATTTATGCAGTATTCAAGGCAACATCATTGAGGAGATCAAAAAAATGTACGATGTTTTGGTGATAGGCGCCGGACCTGCTGGTTGTATGGCTGCTAAAAAAAGTGCTGATGCAGGTTACGATGTTCTATTAGTGGATAAGATGGAATTACCCCGAGAAAAGTCCTGTTCGGGTATTATAATACAGAAATCAGTTCAGATGGTGGAAGCTGAGTTCGGCAAGATACCGGAGACCACTTTTTCACATCCCCAGATTAACAGGGGAATTGTAGTTAATACTGAAGAGGGAAAGACCTTCCGATTTGAAAGTGAAGGTTACAATGTATGGAGAAACCTATTCGATCAACATTTAGCCCTTAAAGCTGAAGAAGCTGGTGTCGAACTTAAAACCGCCCGGGCAATCTCTTCTCGTGAGAAAGACAATGGAGTGACCGTCAAGTTCAAAGACCGGGAAGAGGAAGCTCGGGTGGTCATAGCGTGTGATGGGGTCAGAAGCACGATTAAAAAGAATATTCTGGTTGCCTCAAATAATACAGAACCCATAATCACTTATCAGACGTTTTGCAGGGGTAATGTTGATCTGGAAGTTGATTTTTTCCATGCATTTTTAAATCCCGAGCTTTCCCAGTACGATGCCTGGTTCAATGTCAAGGATGACTATCTCATTATGGGAGTGGGTGTTCAGGATCCATCCCTTATGAAAACTTATCACTCCCGGTTCCTTTCTTTTCTAAAAACAAACCACAATGCCAGGATAGATTCTATTGTTAAGGAAGAAGTGGGTATTATGCCCCACATAACACCAGAATTTCAGGTAGATCTGGGAAAAGGCAGGGTGTTCTTTGCAGGGGATGCTGCTAATCTCCTGAATCCCCTGGGTGAGGGAATATCCAGTGCACTGGCTAGTGGCTATCTGGCAGCTCATGCAATTAAATCAGGTGATAATCCCGAGGATATGTTAAATACGTATAAAAATAGTATGGAAGAAAATATAGCCTATATGATTAGGCAGTGGAAGTTTCTTGGTGGAATTTCTACTAGATTCAGGTGTTTTATGGATTAATGTGTCATTTTTCCTGGCCCCAAGCAGACCTTTGGGTTAGTGCCGGGTGCAGGAAACTTAACATATCTCCCCAAAATTTTTCTGGGGATATTTTTCGGGCATTCAGCACCATTTGAGAAGCTAAATCCATATTAAGTGCATTGGTGGCCAGGAGGTTAAGGTATATTGACATTTCAACTGGATCTAAGTCATTTCTAATGGTTCTGTCAGCAATGCCTTCCAGTATGGCTTCAACCATAACTCTCCACATTCCCGTGCTCAGATCCACGATCTCCTGGGCATCCTCGTTATCACTCATCTGAAATCTTTCGGTCCCGGAGTAGCAATATATGCGGAAGTATTCCGGATACTCCCTTGAAAAATCAAACAATCCCTGTAACATGGCTTTTACCTTACCATAACCATCAGTGTCAATATTAAAACATCGCACGTATATTTCATGGAGAATTCGTACCCCCTGAAGATTTACTGCGAAAAATAGGGTTTCCTTATTTTTAAAATAATAATAGAGTAGTGCTTTGTTAACTTCTGCTTTGTTGGCTATCTCATCCATGGTAACTTTGTCATATCCCTTGGCAAAGAAAACCTTCTCTGCAGCATCTATTATTTCCTGTCGCCTTTTCTGCTTTTCTCGTTCTCTTCGGGAAATGTTAGACATGGTAAGTTCACCCATTTGATCTCTACTATACTGTTGGATGTGAATCTTTTTAAATCTTGGTTAAGGATAGAGTGATTTTCCCTGCAGGATATTTAAAAATTGGGCAAACCAATCTATTATATTTTCCAATAAATAATTCCTTATTTTAAGAGTTTTTTGGATTTTATATCCTGAATTAAGTTCACATATCTTGTTTTTTAGGTGGAGTGAAAGGGCAAAATTTATATTGTATTAACTACAAGTTAAACATTAACTGATAGTTAAAATTTAAATTTGAGTTAAAAAATCTGGAGGTAAAATCATGGTGGAAAAAAGATCAGTAGAAGAATGGCCCCCTGTGGTGGGTGACTACACCACCGGTGATGTGGAAAGCGCAGTGGCCGTGGTAACCCTGGGCTCCCATATGGAAAATACACCTGTAAATGCAGGGGCAAGTATTTCCGGGCCTTTACACACCGAAAACTTGGGTATTGAAAAGGTCATAGCCAACGTGGTTTCCAATCCTAACCTCAGATTTTTAGTGGTGTGCGGTGCTGAAGTTCAGGGACATATCACCGGCCAGAGTATAAAGGCACTCCATGAAAATGGTGCCGACCCGGAAAAGAAAAGAATCAACGGCGCCAGCGGAGCCATACCCTACGTGGAGAACCTGAATGAAGAAGCCATCCAGAGATTCCGGGACCAAGTAGAGGTAATTGACCTGGTAGATGTGGAAGACCCCCGACAGATCCAGGCCCAGATCAAGGAATGCCTGGCCCAGGATTCCGGTGCCTTTGAAGAGGAATCACTGGTAATAAAACTACCAAAAGAAGAATTAAAAAGCACCCACTCGACTGAAAACACTTAAAACAGAGTTTAGATTCCATCCTAACATTTATAGGGTCCATTCTATCCTGAGATTCGTGAATTTTTCCGTATTTATTCACGAATCTCCAGGTACAATTGATCCATTATATTGACAGAAATATCGTTTTATTAACAAACCAGTACCAGCTTATTTTTTATTCAATGAATTTCCTGTATAAAAGTTCCGCTTCACCCAGAGCATGTTTTTCATCCAGATTAAGTGTTATAAAGGGATGATATTCCATCAAAACTCGACTCTTTTTGAAGGTACGCCTCCAGGTGCCTACGATCTGACCATCTAAAGAGATGGTTGATCGGTAATGATTCTGAAGGTATTTGCGTGTTTTAAGGTCCAATGAAGCACTCCGATCACGGTAGGCAAAGAGATACTCATCATAGGTGGGTAAAAGATGTACCACGGGTAAGTTTGCCCGGGAATCTTCTGTGTTGTTTAGCGATGTTTTCTCCTCATAATACCAGTAAGTTTTCCCATTGATGGTTTCATGATTGAGTTCGGACTTAACTGCCTCTAATCCAATTTTCGCATCTGGTGTCAGGAGGCCGGACCACCATATGAAATCATGGATAGTTGCCGGGCCACGGCTTTTGAAATAACGCCGCGTGAGTTCGGCCAGTGCTTCATCATCATCCCTGTCAGATTCCGGGATCATATCCAGGGACATATATAGGGGGACGTTACTATCCACTCCACACTGACATATAAGTCCATCAAGGGAAGCTCTCTGCAGAATATAAGGTGCTCGTTGCCCTTCTGTGTCAATGCCCTTTTGTCTGAGAATATCCAGTAGTTCCTTCCGGTTAAGTTCAGTACCCCCTTCCAGAGAGTCTTTTAACACCTGATTACTTTGTTTTAACGTATCAGCATCCAGTTTCAGTTCCCGGTATCGCCGTGTGTTCTTTTTAATAATACGGGGCGCCAGTAACTTGAGCATCCAGTGAATATCATCGGCAGAAACTATGTGGAGAGTCCCCCTCATAATCCATGTCCGTAGAAGAGTTTTAGCAGCAAACTCTTTTTCTACATAAGTATCGGTAATTCCTGGTAAACGAAGGCCCAGTGCCCATTTAGCACCAGCATAGTCCTGACCCTGGATAGCTCCTAACCATGAAATTAACTCATGGGGCTTCTTGAACTTGGTACTAATGAGTTGTTGATTATGAAGTCTGTTCATTACCAGGTTTGAGTTCCGGTTAGTCAAGGATAGCCCCCATAATTTATACTCTTAAACATCCGATTTGATTGCAAATCAATACTTATATACTGCTCCACGGTCTTCAGGTAGTTTACGCCACATTTTATCCACTATGATGACCATAATTGCTGCAATATTAATTAGGGCAATGTAAGCCAGTGAATATGGTCCAGATATGCTCGGAGGAGTGATAATCAGGGTCCCTACCGTGTTAATTGAACCATGGAATAAGGTGACTAGTAGTAAACTGCCTCGGGTATGATTATAAATCCAGGTAAAGAGGAAGGTAAGTCCAATATTCCAGGTGAATCTGGTTATGAATGCATCAAATCCACCAGGATACATACCATTGTAATAAAGTGGCAAATGCCAGACTGTCCAGATTACAGCTAAAATTAACGTTGCCACAAAAGGAGAGTAAAGATTCTGTAATCGTGGCAGGGCAAATCCCCTCCAACCTATTTCCTCCCTTAAAGGGCCACGAATCAAAGTAATGTAAAAGAAAGAGAGAATAGCTCCGTAAAGAGCACTGATGGAAATTTGAGGTAATATTTCACTAAGGGGAGAACCAGTAGTAAAAACACCGAAGAAAAGCGAAAGGTAGGTTATGGCCGGGAATATTAATAGGGCAACAATGTACCATTTTAAACCCACCTTCCAGATATACAGTTTGTTCAGAAGCTCTCGTATCCCTTCATGAGCCGCTAATCCTCCAGTAATTATATAAGCAGCTATTACTGCATTAACAATTATTAAAATCAGTATTGTAATAGAAATCGTGTTTAAAGAGATTCCTAAGTATAAAACAACCAGAAAACTGATTAATACCAGGAATATTATAAAAATTGCCCATCTTTTAAAGTTCTGAACTTCTAGTTTTTTGGGTTTAACAGCACCTGAAAGGACTATTGCAACTAAAGCAGGGCCAGAACCACCAATAGCAGACACCAGGACAGCAATTATGGGATCAGTTATGGAGAATAGGAGAGGTAAAACAAAAAATATCCATGTAACTACGAAAGTTAGTGTAAAATAAAATTTCAACTGGTTGTTTTTAATTAATTTCTGTACAGAACCCACATAACCCCCTCCTAAGAATAATATTTTATTAGTTATTACTTACTCTATTTTAATTATAAAATTATCGGATTTACTGTACTTTTTAAAACTGTTCATAAACCATCTTAATGCCCTGTTACTTATGTAAATGTATTAGTTAATACATATTTGCGCTTAAATAATTTTTAAACCGATTTAGACACTTAACTAAGAATTTTTATTTTACATAGTTTTTAATATTTTAGAATTCAAATATATTAAACGGGTGATAAGATGGTTAGTGTCAATGAAAAGGCTCCTGTCCTAGCTAAAGTGGAAATTGAAATTGATGCCGATCCCCATACAGTGTGGGATATTTTAACTGATATTGAAGCCTGGCCCCGTTGGAATCCTGATGTAAAAGAAGTTATACTTCATGGTAAATTAGAACCAGGAACACATTTCCAGTGGAAAGCTGGTCCAGGGAAAATTTCATCGGTTCTGCAGAATATAGAACCACCACACCGTATAGCCTGGACCGGGAAGACCATGGGCATCAATGCCATTGATGTTTTCAAAATCGAAGACGTGGATGGTAAAACCCGTGTAGTAGAGGAGGAATCCTGGGAAGGTCTCCTCAGCCGTGCCATGCACGGGCAATTTCAAAAGATGCTGGAAGAATCCCTGAATTCCGGCCTGGAGCACCTTAAAATCGAAGCAGAACGCGTCCATAATCAGGAGTAAATCTCTGATTTTACCAATAAAAATCTCTAATCCGTAGTGAAGGAAAATTTACCGCCAAGATATTGGAGTTACGGAGTAATGTAAATGGTCGAGGCAAAAGATTACTATACATCCAAGAAATCCGAGTTTTTCACCCAGTTTGATGGCTTCTGTGAACGTGTGGGAACTTTGATAGAAGAAAAATACGGGGAAAAATTTAAAAATGAGGTTATGGGTGAGATTAGAGGGGAATTTGAACTTATTTTTGATGAAATACCCTACATTGGTGGGGATGAAAATTTTTTAACCATGGACCTTGTTTCTGCGGCCCAGGACCTGGCCCTGTATCAGGTCCTGAAAAGGCATGATAAGCCCGTGGAAGAAATTGGGGAGATAGCTTACCAGGAATCTGAACAATATTTAAGGGATAATGCAGATTTAATTCCCCCTATGACTCATCCTAAGTACGTTTTTTACATTGAAATGGCGGCCAAAGAGTCCCTGAATAGGAAATACCCTGGTGACTGGGCCTACGAATTCATCCCTGGAGACAGGGCGAATGATTATGGACTGGATTTCATTGAGTGTGGAATACAGAAATTATTCCATGACCACGATGCCGATGAATTCACCCCTTACCTGTGTGCCATGGACATTCCCATGAGTGAATGCGGAAATTTGGGCCTGCATCGCACTCAAACCCTGACCGAAGGTGGTGATCGGTGTGATTTCCGGTACAAAGGTGGAAGGGAAACTGAAGTTGCGAGTACGGTGATTAAAAAGTAGTTAAATATTGAAACCTATAAATTCACTACCAGATCTCCTCCCAACATCTACCGTGCCATGATGATGGTACTATTACCTAAAATACTTTTTCTAACCATATAAGTTAGTGTTTGGCATAATTGCATCTATTTTTTTAAATACAACACTAAAGTCACGTACTTTTCCATTTAACATGCCTCTGACAAATTTACCTCACTTTTTTAAAAAGATATATTAGCACAATTTTGTTAGAAGCCCCCATTATTCATGGGAAAGATTAATAAACGTTTTTAAAGGAAAGCAAAAGGTTTATAGATGTTTTAAACCATAATAATGCCATATTTTCAATAGTTTTTTAGGAGAGATCTTGAATTTACAAGTTGAATCTTTCAATCCATGCATAAATCAATGGGGATCTGAAGAGGGAAAATAGAAATGAACACTGTAGAAGTAGAGGTTCTGCGCAGAGAAGCTAGTGAGGAAGAGAAAGAGGAAATAGAACGAATTCGACAAAAATACAGAGAGCGACAGAA
>NPID01002914.1_pt3 | contig 41410 bp, 29 predicted proteins | sample 8637491 | NCBI WGS metagenome assembly NPID01 (sample SAMN07420843, study PRJNA396082) | bioreactor metagenome | isolation source: sample BA6 brine-fed electro-methanogenic bioreactor BA | place: Japan: Kochi | collected 2016-06-14 | reverse complement strand
TTTATGTCAGCAATTGGGGCTCGGGTGCCCAGGGCGGCTTCACACTCGATTTTAGTGAATCCACGGCCGTGATCTACGATGATGTGCCGCCTTCCATGGCTTCGGTCGATGCCGATCAGGTCAGCGGATGCAGCGAAACAGAGATCACCCTGTTCTTCTCCGAGAATGTGACCTGTTCAGGCGTATCCCCGCACCTGTTTACCATCGAAGGTCCCGGTGGTCCCTACCAGGTGGTCGAAACCTATGGTTCTGCCTGCTCGGTTGGGGGCGAATGGGAAAAAGAACNNAGAATTTATACTTACCGTCGATCATCCTTTCTCTTCCAATGGAACCTATACCCTGTACATGGATGCCGGCTTCCCTGGCGTACAGGATGCCTGCAACAACATTGCTCCTCCCGATACGCTTACTTTTGTGCTTGACCTTGGTGCACCTACCGTGGATGAATCGGGCCTGCAGATCAGCGATGCCACCTGCGGCATGGACAACGGCTCCATTACCGGCTTGACGGCCAATGGTACAAGCTCTCTCAGCTATGTCTGGAAAGATTCCCAGGGAGCGATCGCAGGATACCTGCTCGAGCTGCTGGATGTGCCTGCTGAAACCTATACCCTGGAGGTTTACGACCTGAACGACTGCATAACTTATGCGGGACCCTATACGATCGCTGAACTGGGGGTTCCGGAAATTGATGATTCCGGTATCAGCATTATATCATCAAATTACGGGGGCAGCAATGGTTCGATCACCGGGATCGAGATCAGCAGCACCTATCCCATCGTAGAGTATATCTGGGAAGATGAAAATGATATTGTGGTCGGCAATAACCTGGATCTTACCGGTGTTCCGACGGGGTACTACGATCTGACAGTGATTGATGAAAATACCTGCGAGGCCCATGCCGGGCCCTATTTTGTCGGTGAGATCGGCGGACCGCTTTCGGCAAATCCGTCAGCCAGTCCCAACGTGCTCTGCAAAGGAGAGTCCACCATCCTGGCCCCAGGAGCCGGAGGAGGATCGGGATCGTATACGTATCTCTGGACCTCCACACCGCCAGGGTTCTCCTCCACACTGCAAAACCCTGTGTTTGCCCCCCTGGTGACCACTACCTATCATGTTAAAGTCGATGACGGATATGTTAGTATTGACGGGGACGTGGATGTCACTGTGATGGCATTGCCGGTACCTGATGCCGGAAGCGACCAGAGCATTCCCCACGGGACTTCCACAATACTCCATGGTTCGGCAAGTGCCGGTAGCGGGGAATACCATTATAACTGGACCCCGGTCGATAAACTTGTCGATGCCACCGTGGCAGAGCCGCAGACAAAGAATATTTATGAAACCACTCCCTTCTTTTTGGTTGTGGAAGATGTCCAGACCGGATGTGTGAGCGAATCCCCTGACGATATGACGGTGAACATCACAGGCGGGATCCTCAGCACCAATCCGAGTTCTTCTCCCGATTCGGTCTTCTGCCTGGGAGAGACCATCTGGCTGCATGCCAACGCCGGCGGCGGATCAGGCGATTATTCCTATACCTGGACCTCTGAGCCGCCCATGACCCTGCCTTCCGTTTCATCCTTTAGCCTGGAATTGCAGGAGGCCGGATCCTACTTCTTCTATGTTCAGGTGAACGATGGCTATAATGATACTTTCGGATATGTGGAGGTCAGGGTTGATCCCGCCCCGGTCATCAACCTCGGAAGCAGCGTGCAAACCTATTGCGTATTCGATACCATCGTGCTGGATGCCGGGAACCCCGGATCATCATACCTCTGGTCGAACGGCGACACCGGTCAAAGTGTGATGGTCGGGACTACAGGGCTGACTTATGACCCGCAAAACTGGTCGGTAACCGTGATCAATGAGGAAGGATGTATTGCCGATACTTCCGTTTCGGTGATCTTTGATTACGATGCCTGCGTGGGCATCAACGAACTGAATGCCCCTTTTGATGTTCGCTTGTATCCCAATCCCTCCACAGGGGTAATTACACTCGAAATCAATGAAATATATGGTGAACTGCGGCTTGAAGCTTATTCTGTTCTGGGTGAGAGGATGTTCTCCGAAACGCTGCTCCCATCCGGCAATGGAAACCTGAAAACTGATATTGATCTGTCGTTCCTTTCCCCCGGGATTTACTATCTCAGTTTGGAGAATAAGGAAGGCAGTATGGTTTCAAAACTGGTATTGAAATAAATATGTTATTTTTGCCTTTCTTGATTCCTTAAACCCGAAGTGATTTGACATGATGAGAACGGCCCGAATCCTGATTAGTCTGACTGCCCTGTTTTTCTATTTACACTCCTTTGCACAAATACCCACCGACCAGGACTGCCTTGGAGCCATCCCTGTTTGCGAAGGCTTTTACACCCAGGTGAACTCATATACCGGATCCGGAAACTATCCGAATGAAATTCCCACTACCGGAGGCTGCCCTGGAAACTGCATGCTCAGTGGGGAAAAGAACTGCGTTTGGTACTATGTTACCGTACAAAGCGACGGGATGATGGGCTTTGTGATCACGCCAAACCAGCAATCGGATGATTACGACTGGGCGGTTTATGACCTGACCTTTGCCCGTTGTGAAGATATTTATTCCCAGGCGGCACAATTGCAGGTTAGCTGCAACTGGTCGGGTACCTCCGGGTCGACCGGCCCCAATGGCAACTCGGCCAGCAACTGTCAGCCGGCCAGCGGAACCCCCTTCAATGCCCTGATCCCGGTTGAAGAAGGCCAGAACTTCGTGATCAATATCAGCAATTATTCTTCCACGCAGTATGGCTACACCCTGGATTTCAGCATGTCAACAGCCTCTATTTTTGATACCATTGCCCCGGAGATCGACGATATTTATTCCCAGTTTGTGAGTGGATGCAACACCAATGCTCTCGATTTCACCTTTACCGAAAAGGTGCGCTGCGATCGCGTTACTCCCTCTTCCTTTGGTATTTCCGGACCTGGAGGCCCCTATACGGTAACGGATATTTACGGGCTGTCGTGCGATGTTGGCGGTGAATGGGAAAAGGATTTCACCCTGTATACCGATCCCCCATTTGCCAGCAATGGAAATTATACCTTTCATGTGTATTCCTCTTTTCCGGGCATCGTTGATGCCTGCAACAACCCGGCCCAGGATGCGGATATTCCCTTTTCGCTTGACCTTGGCGCCCCGACGATCAATTCACTGGCTATGGAGATCACCGCAGCTACCTGCGGTATGGATAACGGGGCCATCACAGGAATTACCGCAACAGGGCAGTCGCTGCTGACCTATGTATGGAAAAATTCCCAGGGTACAGTGGTGGGCAATGCACTTGACCTCATTGATGTGCCGGCAGAAACTTACACACTTGAAGTCCACGATAACCAATCCTGCATTACTTACGGAGGTCCATGGGTGATCGAAGAGTTCGGTGCCCCGGTGATCCTTGATGATGATGTGGTGATCACTTCTTCGAATTATGGCGGCAGCAATGGTTCGATCACGGGCATTACCGTGGATGCCGCTTTTCCCATTACGGAATATATCTGGACCGATGATAATGCGGCCGTTGTTGGCAACGACCTTGATCTTACAGCTGTGCCATCAGGATATTATTACCTGGAAGTGATCGACGAAAATACATGCTCTTCCGCAGCAGGACCCTATTTTGTTGGTGAGATCGGCGGACCGCTTTCGGCGAATCCTGTGGCTGACCCGGCCGTGGTGTGTGCGGGCGACCCGACCACCCTTTCACCGGGTGCCGGTGGCGGATCAGGCGATTATTCCTACACCTGGAGTTCTGACCCTGGCGGTTTTTCATCCAATCTGCAAAACCCTGTTGTGGCGCCTGAAGTAACCACAACCTATTATGTTTCGGTATTCGACGGCTACATCACCGCCGAAGGCGAAATCACTGTAAACGTTAATCCGCTTCCCCTGCCGGACGCGGGCCCCGATCAATCCATCCCCAATGGGATCTATACTATACTGAGCGGATCGGCCAGCCTGGGCAGCGGCGAATATGCCTACTCCTGGACTCCCCTGGATAAACTGGAAGATGCTGCCGCACAGAACCCGCAAACAAAAAACCTGTACGAAACAACACCCTTCTACCTGGTGGTGGAAGATGAACAGACGGGCTGTATTTCGGAAAATCCCGACGAAGTGGTTGTGGAGGTTACCGGTGGCTTCCTGTCGACAAACCCAAGTTCCTCGCCTGATTCGGTGTTTTGCCTGGGAGAGCCTTTCCAGTTACATGCCAATGGCGGCGGAGGTTCCGGAACCTATACCTACACATGGACCTCGGAGCCGGCGATGACTCTTCCAACTGAATCAAGTTTTAGTCTGCAACTGAATGACCCTGGATCATACTTTTTCTATTGCCTGATCGATGATGGATACAATGAGGCTTTTGGCTATGTTGAAGTCACGGTGCAAGCTTCACCCACTATCGACCTGGGTGCCCCGTCGCAAATCTATTGTGTATTCGATACCGTGATCATGGATGCCGGGAACCCGGGATCATCTTATCTCTGGTCGAACGGGGATACCAACCAAAGCGTGATGATCGGCACCACCGGATTGAGTTACGACCCGCAGGATTGGTGGGTAACCGTGATCAACCAGGAAGGATGCGAGGCAGATGCAAACGTGGAAGTGATCTTTAGCTACGATGCCTGCGTGGGGATCGGTGAGAATGAATCCCAGGCCATTCTCCGGATATACCCCAACCCGAGTACGGGAATGGTAAATGTGCAGGTCGAGGGGGTTTCGGAAGAAGTCCGTATCCTTGTTATGAACGCCATGGGGAGCAGTTTGGGGACTTACAACTTTGAACCCGGGCAGGATGGGGTGATCCGCGAACAGATCGATCTCTCGGGCGAACCCGCCGGAGTGTATTTCCTGCAGGCGGAAGGAAACAATATACACCATACCCTGAAATTATTACTGAAATGAAACAGGCATTTTCCTTGATCGTGGGAATGAATAATTCCAGTGCATCAAGGCTTTGTCAGACAATAAAACTGAGCACCCAAGCATATAATAATATAACTGAATCCATAAAAAGCGAAGATACAAGCCTGAATTTGATGAAAGCCCTGACCAAACCTATAGCGATCGTATTTTTTAACCTGATCTTCACTGCAGGCTTTGTGCTTGCCCAGGTTCCCGGGAACCAGGATGTTTACCCGAACCCATTTCCCGACCACACCAATTGTGAACGCAATATGCAGGAAGCCGGCCTCTGGTATTTTGGCGTATATGCCGGTGTGAACTTTAATGAGGGTGACGCTATTGCCGAAACATCCCAGCCGGATGTATTCCAGTCGCCCATCAGCCCCGGGGTGATCTGCGACAGCAGCGGGAACATTATCCTGATGGCAACAGCGAAGCAGGTGTATAACAGGAATTTTGACCTGATCGGTGACGGCTTGTACGGTCATTTCTCCTGTACGCAGCCTACGCTGATCCTTCCCAGGCCGGGAGCGGTCGACCGGTACTATATTTTCACCTCTGATTCCTATCGCGATATCAATGGCGACCAGGGTCTGAACTATACCGAAGTTTCCGCCGGAAATAACATCACAGGCAGCCTGATCAGCCTCAATAATAACCTTATCCCTGATGGGATGAACGGCAGGATCACCGCGGTGAAGCATGCCAATGGAAAAGATTTCTGGGTGATCACCCATCGCTGGGAATCCAATGAATTTTGCGTGTTTCGCGTAAATTCCTCCGGGGTGGATCCCAATTATGTATCGAGCAGCGTGGGTTCCGTGCACACCGGCGACAATAACCTGCTGGGCTATATGAAAGCATCGCCCGATGGTTCCCGCCTGGGTGTGGTGCTTTACGAGAACAGCGGTGTTGAATTCTTTGATTTCAATAATGAAACCGGCAAGGTTTCCTCTGCGCTCATCAGCCCGCCTGATTACAACGGAGCCTACGGGCTTGAGTTTTCTCCCGACGGGACAAAAGCATACATCACTACCCTGGATTATGCCAACATCATTCCGGTATTTGATTCTCAATTGTACCAGTTCGACCTGGAAAATGCCGATGTATTTGGCTCTTCAACACTCCTGGCCGAGAGTACGGATGGTTTCCGCTGGGCCGGTTTGCAATTGGGTATCGACGGGCGAATATACATAGCCAAGAGCCTGAACGCGACCAGCCATGCTGAATACCTCGGAGTGATCTATAATCCCAACCGGGCCGGGATGGCCTGCAATTATAACCTCCTGGAAGGAACACCGGATACTGAACTCTTTCTGGGCGGAAAAGAAAGTTTCTGGGGATTGCCGAACCTGGTACAGTCCTATGTGGATTGGCCTCATTTTACATACGACAGCATCTGTGTCGGGGATCTGACCACTTTCAATATTACGAACCAGGCAAATATTGAGGATGCTAACTGGGACTTTGCCGATCCATCAGGGACTTCGAATACTTCGGATTTCCTCAGGCCTGAACACAGTTTTTCGGCGGAAGGCCAATACCAGGTCAGTGTAACGGAGAATTATGCCGGTACTGATTACACCTATACGGAATCGCTCACGGTATATCCTCTTCCTGAAGTCGATTTTGGCGTGGACACCATTTATGTTTTCAAGGGCGATGCCGCGCTGCTCAGTGTGGGCGACCAATGGGCCAGTTACCTCTGGAGCACAGGTTCTACCAGCCCTGAGATATTTGTGAACGAGCCCGGGATGTACTGGGTCGAAGTGCAAAACGGGCAATGCTGTTTTAATGTTGATTCGGTGTATGTGGTGCAATATGAGCTATACGTCCCCAACGCTTTCCGGCCATCCAGCCCCGTGAATTATGAATTCAAGCCTGTGGTGCCATTCAATGCGGTCCAGGATTACAGCCTGAAGATCTTCGATCGCTGGGGACAAATGGTTTACGAATCCAGGGACCTGGGAACCGGATGGAACGGGGAGATCAACAACCAGCCGGCACCCGTCGGGGTGTATGCCTGGCGCATCGATTACAATACCATTTCGGATGACGGTACACGGCCGGTAGAAAAGACCGGGACCGTGATGCTCCTTCGCTGATCGTTTAATTGTCTTTTATGCAGCGCACAGCATGGCCATACTCTTTACTGTAATTGGTATGGTTGATCTGGCTGTGACCGGTATCCAGGGTGCGGGCACGGGCATTGAAACTGGTGGCCGTTGTAGCCGTCCAGAATGCCGTTCCCAGTCCGCCCAATGTGAAGCTTCCGCTTGTGCTGCGGTTCCCGCTCATCAGGGCATCGAAACCTGTGTCGCCGCCTTCTTTCAGCCGGTCGCCCTCATCGGTGCCCTGCCAGCCTGAGCTGGCAGTAGCCTGGTCTTCCGGCATGCCCAGGGCCATTTCGAGGGTTTCCCATTCTTCAAGCGCGGGCAGATGCCAGCCGTCGGGGCAAATGCCCTGGGCCTTCGATGAATACTGCATCATCTCATCCCACTGGTACAATCCGCCGAATTCGTCGCAATTCGTCTCTTCATTATTGTAACAGTATTTTTCAATACTCCCGTCATCGCTCATGTCGGTGTTTCCGTCGATGCGGCTGCCGATGTTCAGGTTATCGGCCATCCAGCACTGCGTGCCGATCATTACGGTAGCATAAACGTCACCGTTCCGGGGATCGGTGATATTGTCGCCGCAACTGAAAGCCTGCTGTTCCGTTGTGAAACTCCACAGGGGGCCATCAGTAGTGTTGCCCTGGTCGTCGTGCGCAGTGATCTTCCAGTAATAGGTCGTAGCGTAGGATAGTGTGCCCGGATCGTAGGTATTGCCGGCCTGTCCTTCGGAAACCAAAGCTGGCGTCTGGGCAGTCCCGAAATAAACATCATAGGTGAGGGGATCCTGCTCCGGATCCTCGCAGCTCCATTGCAGTCCGGTATTGATGGATGCATTTTCGGAGCCATCCTGGGGGGAGGGACCGGAAGGAGTATCAGGGGCCTGGTTTCCGCTCACCGTAAGCTGGCGTGTGGTGCTGTTGGTCAGCCCGCCACCATCTTTCACTTCCAGGCGGATGGTATAACTCCCGGGGGTATCGTAAGTAACATTGGCCTGCTTGATCGTAGAATAATCCGTTTCCCAGATTCCGTCGTCATTGCCGTCCCAGCGAACCAACAGCTCATCGGCCGGGGTTTCCTGGTCCGTACTTCCTGATGCATCCAGGGTGAATTGGGTTGAAGTGCTGCCGTTTTCCGGGTCAACCGTAAAGGAAGCAACAGGAGCTGTATTGGTCGGCGTATTATCCTCTTCTTCGTCTTTTTTACAGGATGAAACGACAAGAACAAAAAGGGCCAGTGTAACTGCCAGGAGATAGAATCTGTTTTTCATGATTTCTTTTTTTTGATGAACCGCAAATGTAGCATTTATCCCTGAATGTGAAAATTTGAGCCTGCATGGCTTGTCGAAGCATGCTCGTTTTACATTACATATCTATAAACTTATTATTATCTTTGCATGAATTGTGTGCCCGGCGATTCTATGCCGGTCGTCGATGAATCCCGGAGATTTTTTGCTTTGAACCCGGGAATTGCTGCCAAATGCTAATTGTTATGACTACGTTCAGGTCTTTTTATAGTGTACTGTTTATTCTTGCAGCTTGTTTTATCCCCGGTGGGATGATGGCTCAACTGGTTGTGCAAAACAACCTGACGCCCGAACAACTGGTCCAGAATGTACTGGTTGGGGGAGGGGTTTCTGTATCCAATGTTACCTATAGCGGAGCGATCCAGATGCGCGGTTCCTTTTCCAACGGACATGGTACCAACCTGGGACTTGATGAGGGAGTGGTTCTTTCGACCGGGAATGTTTATCAGGTACCGAATGCGAATAGTATTAATGCCAGTACTGACTATAGCCAGCCCGGTGATCCGACCCTCACTTCTACCTGCGGTAGCGTTACACATGATGCCGCCGTGCTCGAATTCGATTTTATCCCGACAGCGGATACCCTTCTCTTTCGCTATGTATTTGGATCAGAAGAGTATCCTGAATACGTAGGTTCTTTTAACGATGCTTTTGGCTTTTTTGTAAACGGTCCGAAACCCAACGGACTGGGAACTTATGTTGATTACAATATTGCCCTCATCCCGGGAACTAACCTTCCGGTTACCATCAACAATGTGAATGCCGGATCATATCCTCAGTTCTATATCTCCAATTCGGGAAATACCATCGTTTTTGACGGATTTACCACTGTTCTTACAGCTTTGCTGGTGGTGGTGCCCTGCGAACAATACCACATTAAGCTGGCCATCGGCGATGCCGTTGATTTTGTTTATGACTCAGGAGTATTCCTGGAAGCAAACTCCTTTTCCAGCTCAGGCCCCAGCACCAACCTTTCCTTTTCCAATTCATCGAATATGTTCGGTGCCGCAGTGGAAGCCTGCAACGATGCCCAGCTGACCTTCAACCTGGATGAGATGCGCCCCGACGATTATTATATCGTCAGGCAGCAAACCCTCGGAACAGCCACCCTCGATGTGGATTATGGATTATCTCCATCTTCGGATACCCTCTGGATACCGGCAGGGGATTTATCGGTAACACTAAACATCTTCCCGTATTCCGACGACCTGGTGGAGGGGACCGAAACGGCCGAATTCATTTTTGAATTTGCCGAAGGCTGTGATCCCACCGCCGACACAACGGTTATTGAGATCTTCGATAATACCACGGCTATTCCTTCTTTCGGACTTCAAAATGAGTTTTGCCAGGACAGCAACCCGGTAGAACTTGTAGGATCGCCCCCTGGTGGTGTATTTTCCGGTCCCGGCATCGTGGGGGATGTGTTTTATCCCGACCTGGCCAACAACGGCCTTAACGAGATCTATTACACGGTGTATTATATCGATGTTACAGCTTTCGGTACCGATACCATCTGTGCCAATGATGTGATGAAGGAGGTTTGGGTGTACGGAAACCCGGATGTTTATGCGGGACCTGATGCCATCATCGCCGAAGGCGAAACTCATAGCCCCGATGCTTCCGCCCATAATTATGATTTTGTGGAGTGGAGCACCTCCGGAACAGGCACCTTCAATGATATCAACATAATTCAACCCATTTATTCTCCATCCCTGGCTGATATTACAGCCGGCTCAGTAGAACTGAGCATGTATGCTGAAGCCCATAGTCCCTGTGAAGGGGATTCAACGGATGTGATGCTGCTTTCCATTGTTTCCGGAACCACAGCCCTGGCGGGCGATGATGATGCCATCTGCGAGGGTATGGAGTACCAGCTAAACGGAAATGCACTCTTTTACAATACCCTGGATTGGACCACCTCCGGCGATGGTAGTTTTTCCAATACCGGTATCCTGGATCCCGTCTATACTCCGGGTACCGGCGATATTGCCAACGGGGGCGTTACCCTGACCATGCACGCCATTGGCAGTTCAACACATTCCGATGATATGTACCTTTCCATCGGGCCAAAGCCCGTGGTTGAACTGGGCCCCGACCGCTACATCTTTCACGGGGTGTACATTAACCTGAACAGCGATATCCTCGGGGGATCCGGCGATTTCCTTTATATCTGGGAGCCTTCCGATATGCTCGTCGATCCGACCAATCCCAATCCCCAGACACACAATATTTATGAGGATATAAGCTTCACCCTTTTCGTGACGGATGTCGCAACAGGTTGTGAAAGCGATATAGCCAGCGTGGATGTGATCATCGATGGTGATCCCCTGGGAGCCTTGCCTTATTCCGAACCAGCAGTTTCCTGTGCTGGCGACAATGTGCAGTTGTTTGCCAATCCCATGGGTGGGGATACCACCTATGCCGGTTTCCTGTGGACGGCCAGCCCGGGTGGGCAGACCTATGCTTTTGAAAATCCCATCGTGGAGGTGACGGAGCCCACAACTTTTGAGCTTCAGTTTACCGATGGGTATAATGCCGTAAATACGGAACTTTATGTTGACCTGCTTCCGGATCCTGTTGTGAATATCGGTGGCGAGGTGCAGGTGCACTGCATCTTCGAGCAGATCACCCTGGATGCCGGGAACCCCGGATCGGACTTTAGCTGGTCGAACGGAGACACCACCCAGCAGATATCTGTTGAAACCACCGGCCTCGCATACGATGAGCAGTTTTATACGGTCGAGGTTGTTAACGAACATGGATGTACAGGATATGACACCACCCTGGTGATCTTCGATTATGATGCCTGTGTGGGGGTGGATGAAGCCTTCCGGAACAGCCATTTCCACATCTGGCCGAACCCCTCTGCAGGTCTTTTTAATATTGAATCAATGGGGTTGGAAGGGGAAACCGAGCTCCGTGTTTTGGATGCCCGGGGAACAGAAGTTTACACCGAAACGCTGCATCTCATCCGCCGAGGATACCTGCACGAGCTCAATCTGTCGTTCCTGGATAGGGGATTGTATTACGTTTCCTTCATAAACAATGATTTCCGCTACGCGGAAAAGATCATCATCCGCTAAGCCCTGCCTGCTTTCCGACCGTATTGTTCAACATTCTTTTGTATTTTTGATCGTAGAATCAGGCTTTATTTCATTCCATGATTGGATACTGATCATGCAGAAAAATTCCCGCTTCAGGGAAAAGGTAAATATGGGATTTTCCTGATCCCAAAGGATGTCTGACGGATGAAAAATGCAAAGAGAATATCGGAATTCTGGACGGGGAAGAAATTAGTGGAAAAAGCTGATTCTTCCCTGAGCCCGGGACTGGAGGTGGTCAGGATGGGGGGGCGGCTGATGCTCAACTCGGCCAATACCAATTATTCTTTTGGCGGGTTGCACAGGGTATTCCGCAAGGCTTTTAAAAAACTGGAAATCGATAAAAAACCTCCCCGGACTGTCCTTATACTGGGATTCGGGGCCGGCAGCGTGGCAAGCATTCTCCGGTCTGAAATGAAATTGGAATGCCGGATCACCGGGGTGGAAAAAGATCCGGAAGTGATCCGCCTGGCCCGGGAGTGGTTCAGCCTGGAAGACTACACCGGTCTGGAACTCATCCGGGAAGATGCAGCGGCTTATGTTGCTGCCAGCGAAAAATCCTTCGACCTCGTGGTGGTGGATGTTTACCGCGATTTTGAGGTGCCTGAATCCTGCGAAAGCCTTACCTTTGTTAACGATGCCGTTGGCCAGCTTAACCCGGGGGGAATGCTGGTGTTTAATAAGCTGGTGTACAATCACGAAGCTGCCCAACAAGCATCGGCCCTGCTGAAAAAATTCGAATCACTGCCGGGTAAGGTACGCATGATCCGGATCCGTGAAGGCATGGTCAACAGGATGATCGTGTTTGAAAAATCCGAATGATATTTTCCTGACGGAGATAAAAAAATGAATATGCTCGCACAATATTTTGAGAAGATCGCAAAGGAACTCAGTGTCCGTCCGCAGCAGGTGGCCAATACCGTGGAACTGCTGAAAGGCGGGGCTACGGTCCCTTTTATTGCCCGCTACCGCAAGGAATACACCGACAGTCTCGATGAGCAGGAGATCCTCAACATCCGTGACCGCATGGAGCAGCTCGAAGCGCTTAACAAGCGGAGGGAAAGCATATTGAAGTCTATTGAAGAACAGGACAAGCTTACTGATGAGCTGCGGGCACAGATCGAAAATACGGAAAGCCTGTCGGAACTGGAGGATCTCTATCTGCCGTACCGGCCAAAACGCAAAACCAGGGCCAGCATAGCCCGTTCACGGGGATTGGAGCCCCTGGCCAAAATGTTGATGGCGCAAAACCCGGGAAGCCTCTCAGAAATGACCGGGCGTTTCGTTGATCCGGATAAGGAAGTGCCAACACCGGATGATGCCCTTGCCGGTGCCCGGGATATCATTGCCGAATGGGTAACCGAACATAAATATGCCCGGAGAAGGATGCGCCAGCTATTCCGGCAGCAGGGCCTGATCAAATCAAAGGTGGTGAAGGGCAAGGAAGAGGCCGGCATGAATTTCCGTTCCTGGTTCGACTTTTCGGAAAAGATCCGTTCAGCGCCCTCGCATCGTATCCTGGCCATGCTCAGGGGGGAGAAGGAAGGCTTTCTGAAACTGACGGTGGAGCCTGCCCGGGAAGACGCGCTCGATGCCCTGCACTCCATCTTTGTGAAATCCGACAATGAATCTGCCAAACAGGTGTCCATGGCCGTGGAAGATGCCTACAAACGCCTGCTGCAGCCTTCCATGGAAACCGAAATGAAAGCCGAGGCGCGGGAAAGGGCTGATACAAAAGCCATTGCCGTTTTTGTTGAAAACGCCCGCCAGCTTCTGCTGGCGCCGCCGCTCGGTCAAAAAACCGTTCTGGCCATCGATCCGGGCTTTCGTACAGGCTGCAAGGTCGTTTGCCTCGACCGCCAGGGCAGGCTGTTGCACAACGAGACCATCTATCCGCATCCTCCCCAGAATGAGGTCAGGGATGCCATCAAAAAGATCCAGAGCCTGGTGGATGCCTACAAGATCGAGGCGATTGCCATCGGGAACGGGACCGCCGGCCGGCAAACCGAGCGCTTCATCAAAAGCATACGTTTTAGCAAGGATATCATAGCCGTGATGGTGAACGAAAGCGGGGCTTCGGTCTATTCGGCTTCAAAAGTGGCCCGTGAAGAATTTCCCGAATATGATGTGACCGTAAGGGGAGCAGTATCGATCGGGCGCAGGCTCATGGACCCGCTGGCAGAACTGGTCAAGATCGACCCCAAATCTATCGGGGTGGGCCAGTACCAGCATGATGTGAACCAGGCTGCCCTCGGTAAAAGCCTGGAAGATACTGTGATGAGTTGTGTGAACAATGTAGGGGTGGAAGTGAATACGGCCAGCAAGCAATTGCTTTCCTACGTTTCGGGAATGGGGCCATCCCTGGCCGGTAAATTTATTGCCCATCGCGATGAGCATGGCCCCTTCCGATCACGGTCTGAGTTTATGAAGGTTCCCGGTTTCGGGGAGAAAGCTTTTGAACAGGCCGCCGGTTTCCTGCGCATCCGCGACGCGGAAAATCCCCTCGACCGAAGTGCGGTGCACCCCGAAAGCTACCATGTAGTCGACTCCATGGCCGCCAGCTGTAATGCCGGCATTGAAGAGTTCATGAGCAGGGACGAGCTGCGCAGGAAGGTCCGCCCGGAAGATTTTGTAAATGATACTGTCGGGCTACCTACCCTGAAGGATATTATGCAGGAACTGGAAAAACCCGGTCGCGACCCACGGAAGAAGTTCGACCTCTTTGAATTTGAAGCCGGCATTAACAGCCTCGAAGACCTGAAAGAAGGCATGGAGGTTCCCGGAATTATTACCAATATTACCGCTTTCGGGGCTTTTGTGGATATTGGGGTGCACCAGGACGGGCTCGTGCATGTGAGCCAGATGGCCGACCGCTACGTTAAAGACCCGAATGAGGTCGTGAGCCTGAACCAGAAGGTCAGGGTCAGGATCATAGGGGTTGACCTGGCGCGAAAACGAATACAATTGAGCATGAAAAATATTTCCTGAGCATTGCACAGGAATGAAAATAATTGAACCTTTACAGCGTTTAATACACAGATCAGTGAAAAAAATTACAACATATAGTTTTCTGGCCTTCCTGGCCGTTTTCTTCCTGGTATCGGAAGCCCGCGCCCAGCGGATCAAGGGTATGGCCATCGCCGGAGGAAGCCTTACACAGATTGAAGGCGACGAAACCAAAGGATGGCGACAGTTTGGTTTTACCGGAGGACTGGGGGCGATAGTTCCCTTTGGTAAAAATATGAACTGGGGGTTTAACCTTGAAGCATTGTTCTCACAAAAAGGAGCCTTCCAAAAAGGGGTTTTTGAAGATTCCATTACCAATGAATACCGTCTAAGGCTTAATTACTTTGAGGTTCCGGTATATTTTTCATATACCGATAAAAGTACGATCTCATTCGGCCTGGGGGGATATTTTGCAAGGCTTGTCAGTTTCCGGGAATACGACAATCGGGGGAATAATTATCCCTATCCCGAATACCCCTCATTCCATGATATGGACTATGGTTTTCTGGTTGATGCCAAAGTCAGGATATGGCAACACCTGCATTTAAATGTCAGGTACTCTCAAACCATCGGCTTTATCCGTAAAATGACCTTCTACCCGGCAACAGGCTCTGCCTTTTCCCGAAAACAGCTTAACCAGGTGATCGCGCTTCGTTTTATTTATATATTCAATGAAGGGGAACGGCAAGCACCCCCCGAATAGGTTTTTCCTTTTAGTCAAAACCAACTTCCAGCATCCGGCTCACATCAAAATACAGGGCAATGATACCGTATGGATTTTCGGCCACTTCCAGCCGGTCGATCCCCCCGGAAAGCAATTCCTGCCTGCCCCCAAAGCGAAATCCCAGGACTTCCATAACTTCATATTCATCGGGGATGTAGATCACCGCTATGGCTGAGTTTTTATCCAGGCCTTCTCCGGTCGACATGATCGCATCAACCTGCTTCATGTAAAAATTAAAATAGATGGCACTGAGCCTTTCATTGCCGGACATTTCGTAAGAGGCCGCGGCGATGAAGGTCTCGCGCAGGCGGAAAGGGCTTTCTTTCAATATCTTTGCCGCGATACCTGCGGCTACCCTGATCTCGGCCTGCAAGAGGTCTTCACGGCCCAGGTAGTTGATCAATGAGTCGCGGAGCGATGGAGTGCCGTAGGGCTGATAGTCATCCTGGAAGGTATAGCCGTAATACAAATAACGGAATTCAGTCACACTGAGACTGGTATCCAGGTCCAGGTATCGCTGGAACAAGGCCGGGTAATAAAAGGGGGATCTCTTCTTACGGATCTCCTTTTTGATCTTTTTATATTTCACGGGCCTGACCTCAATATCCTGTGCCACCAGTGTTCCCGATAAGATCAAAAATAAAAGCAGAATAAAGGGTCGTATCGTAAATCTCATGCTTTTCAGGCTTTAGTTTTCCGGGTGTTGAAGCGCATAGAGTTTTGCTTCTTTCAGGAAAAACATGGCTACCGGCAATGACAGCGGATTTTGCAATTCCATGCGTTCGGGATGCCATTGCACTCCCATGAAGAAACTTTTATTCGCTTTGTCGGTAAATTCAATCGATTCAATGAGCCCGTCTTCACTTCTGGCCGTCGCCAGGAGCCCATTTCCTCTTTTACGTATGCCCTGGTGGTGATTGGAATTCACGGTGCCGTTCAATACACCGGCGGTTTCAAACAAACCGCTGCCTTCGCTGATCCTCAGGCTGTGCATGCAATTATAGGTGTCGGGACAGCGGTGCTTTACCAGGGTGTCGAGATCGGTGGGCAGGTCGGCATAAAGGCTTCCTCCCTGGTAAACATTGAAGATCTGCAGTCCCCTGCAAATACCCAGTACGGGTATCCTCATTTCAAGTGCTTTTTCGATCAATGCAAATTCCAGGCTGTCGCGAAACTGATCTATGCTGCCGCATTTTACCGTGTCCTGTGCCATGCCGTAGCGCCCGGGATAAACATCGGGCCCCCCGCTCAGCAGCAAGCCTGAACACTTGTCGAGCATAGAAAGTGCAGAATCAATCGGCATATGATAGAGGTCAATGCAAACTACATTGGTGTCTACCGATCCCAGCCATTGCGAATAATTGCCGTAATACTGTTCGGGGGCACCCTTGGAAATGCCAATGATATACGATTCATCACCTTCCTGTTCCATACAGGAAGTCAGGAAAAGCAATAGCGCAGTGAGAAGCAGAAATACGTACGTTCTTTTCATAACAGTGTGGTCTTATAAGTGAATTACATGGCTTTCAGTGCAAAATATTCAACCGGTGCATAGTTGTCGGTCAGGATGATGCTTTCTTCCGGGATGGGCGGTTGGATCCTGTGTTCCAGGTAGCGGGCAAGCAAGGGGTCGTCATTGTTGAACGGGATGGCCGTTTCTGATTTACAGGCTACCAGGCTGATGCTTTGCAGGCGGTGGACATCGTCAGGGTCGTGGCAGGCAAAAAGGTACACATGGGGAAAAACCTGCGAGAAGGTGCGGTATTCCGAGCGCATGAAAGCGCTGGCCGGTCCTTCCTGCGAAGCGATGAGGTTTTCGATCACAATGCCATTCTCGTTCAGGAGATCATATTTTCGCTGGATCGCTTCCAGGGTTGCCAATTGAAATGGAATGGCCATCAGCGACTTATACGCATCACCGAAAATAACATCATAGCCTTCAGTACAATGGTTCAGAAAGGTCCGGCCATCTTCATGGAAGATCCGCATGCGCGGGTCATCTTCCAGGCGAAAATGTTCCCTGGCCAGCTCGGTAAGCCCGGGATCGATCTCCACCACATCGATCGTGGCCCCGGGATATTGCTGCAGGTAGAACCGGGGATAGGAATAGGCTGCACCGCCAATGATCAGCGCTTTGCTGAAACCTGGGTTGAAATGTTCTGCCAGCTGGTAGAATTGCAGGTATTCGTAAACCAGGGAGTCGTTGTCGGGGAACATGGCTGAACTGTATTCGTCGTTCACCTTCATCACCTTGATGGGTTTGCCGCTTATCCAGTAATCCATGTCGAAGATCTGCACATGGTTATAGCGGGTGTCTGTTTGTATGATACCGTCTTCAATGGTATTGGTGGTATAGGCATTGTAGGCGCCGACCAGGAACACCAGTCCGAAAAACACCAGGTCGTTCCTGCCCAGGAAAGATATTCTGAGTAAAAATGCCAGGATAACCAGGATGGCGGATAAGATGTACAGGATATTGGTGGAGCCGAAAAGCGGGATCAGCAGGAACCCGGCCAGGAAAGTTCCCACAATGCTTCCCAGCGTGGATATGGCATAGAGGTTTCCGACGGTCTTACCCGTCTTTTCAATGTTTTTCAGTTTCAGGCGCACGGCATAGGGCGATACCATGCCCAGGAAAATGCTGGCCGGGGCAAAAACGAGGATGGCTGCCAGCAGGGGGCGGAGCATCATGCCCCGGAAGTTGCGCGAAAGGAAGGCCAGGACATCGTTTTTGAGGAGTATGGAAAGCAGAATGAAGACCGCTGCCCCGAAAATGATCCATGAAAACTGTTTGTAGGAGGGATTTTTGTCGGCAAGCCTTCCTCCCAGCCAGTACCCCAGGCTGAGGCTGGCCAGGATCACCCCGATCAGGCTGGTCCAGACATAAATAGAAGTGCCGAAATGCGGAGCAACGATCCGGGAACCAACGATCTCGTAAACCATGACGATGGCCCCGCTCAGGAAAACAGTGAGCTCCAGCAAATACTTTTTCATGATGGAAAGGTAGGGAATTTTTCCGGATCAGTACATGAGATGCTGCTTGGATTTATCCCGCCATTTGGCTTCATAGCTGTGGTCGACAAAACAAATCACAAGATCGGCCTCGTATTTATGATCACAGAAATATATGACCTTGTCGGCCTCATACTCATGCTCGCAAAAGAACCATTTACCATCATTTTCTCCGGCTTCATAGGAGTGGGAAACCTTGTAAACCAACAGGTCGGCTTCGTAAGTGTGTTCTGCAACAAATACCTTAACATCGGCTTCATAGCTGTGGTTGCATGAAAATACTTTCTGGGCTGAAGCTCCGGCCGAGAAAAGAAACAAAAAGAAGATTCCGAGCAGTGTTAACTTTATTTTCATCAGTCAATGGGTTTATTATTTCATATCCAATTAATGTGCCAGATAGAAATCAGCAGTCAGCTTTTTGTATTCTCCGGTATATTCTTTTTTCGCGTTGCGGATGCAGATCTCCGAAAATTCAGGAGCTTTCTTGTGGTGGCTCCACTCCGACATGATACGGTTCGGGTTCTTCCCATCAATCGGGATAATGTTCATGCTCCTGTTCAGGTACAGATGATTTTGAGCTGCCACTTCAGTGAATTCATCCTGCTTTTCCGAGGGAAGGATCAGGGCGAAAAGACCATCTTTAGAAAGGAGTGCAGCGGCACAGGCGGCAAGATCTGCATAGCTCAGCTTCTCGGTATGCTTGGCATATTTTCGGTGTTGCACCGGGGGCAGAAGGGAGTGTGAAAAATAGGGAGGATTGCTGATGATCAGATCGAATTTTTCCTTTGAACTTTTGCTGAATTCCTGCAGCGAAAGGTTCTGCATTTGCAGTCGTGTCGACCAGGCCGTGGCAGCGACATTTTCCCGGGCCTGATTTACAGAATCGCGGTGGATATCGATGCCGGTAATCCTGGCATTCGCGAACCGCTGAGCAGCCATGATACCGATCAATCCACACCCGCAACCTATATCCAGGATTTTCTGGTAATCCCCGTTTTCGCCTGCCCAGGCTCCAAGCAAAACGGCATCGGTACCCACTTTCATGCTCGATCGTGAATCTTCTATACTGAATTGTTTGAACCGGAAAGCCATTTAAAGCAGATATAGGTCGATGAGCCCTTCGGGTGTTTTCAGGTGGATTTCCTTTTTCTGCTCATCAATACTTTCGATCAGATCTTCATCGAAGGGAACCAGGATCTCCCGCCCGTCTTTCATGATGCGGATCAGTTCCTGTTCACTTCGCTCCAGGATGTCGTCAACAATGCCGATATCGCCGTGGACAGCATCGAATACCCTGTAACCGGGAAGTTCATGGATTAGGTATGTCGGGGAAGCATAATTCTCCCAGCGGGCCTTTGGCAGGTACAGTTCCCTCCGGAGCAGTTTTTGCGCTTGCTCGGGAGTATCGATATCCTGCAGCTTGACGATGGCCTGCCCGCTATTGATGCGGATACTTTCGATAAACCAGGGTACCAGGCTCTGGTCAATATCAATGAATACCCAATCGAGTTTACTGTAGGCTTCGGTTTCTGCCACTTCCAGTAAAAACACCACCTCGCCCCGGAAGGCCTGGGTCTTGATCACTTTTCCAATACGGAAATAATCTTCGCCGTCTTTCACCAGGTTGTACATATGCCCTCAAAAATAGTTCTTGCGGGTGGAAAAATCAAGGCCGGTCAAATAAAAAACCCCGCGATGTGCGGGGTCTTTCAAAAATCTGTTTTCAGAAAGCAATTATTTCTCTTCTTTCTTTTCTTCTTCAGCTTTGGGCTCTTCTTTAGGCTCCTCAGCTTTAGGCTCTTCCTTGGGCTCTTCAGCTTTGGGCTCTTCTTTGGGCTCCTCAGCTTTGGGCTCTTCTTTTGGCTCTTCAGCCTTAGGTTCTTCCTTGGGCTCTTCAGCCTTCGGTTCTTCCTTGGGCTCTTCAGCTTTAGGTTCTTCCTTGGGCTCTTCAGCTTTGGGTTCTTCTGCAGTTTTTTCTTCGCTTACTTCGGCTGTGGCTTCAGTTTTTTCTACCTGTTCTGCACCTTCTGCTTCAGCGATCTCTTCTTTGGCTGCTTCCACTTTTTCTTCCACTTCAGCAGCGCGTTTGGCAGCGATCTCTTTGGCCCTGTTTTCTTTTACAAGCTTTTCAGCATCAAGTGCTTTCTTGCGTTCTTCTTTGCCGGCCAGATCTTTTTCTTTCCTGAGGTTTTCAATTTTGGCTTCTTTTTCGGTCAGCCAGGTAGTGAATTTGGCTTCGGCCTGTTCCTCGGTAAGGGCGCCTTTTTTCACGCCTTTGAGGAGGTGGTTTTTGTACAATACACCTTTGTAAGAGAGAATTGTCCTTACGGTGTCGGTAGGCTGTGCGCCTGTCTGCACCCAGTAAAGGGCACGATCAAAGTTTAACTGGATGTCGGCAGGCTCCGTAATTGGATTGTAGGTGCCAATCTTCTCAATGAATCTTCCATCTCGTGGTGCACGACCATCCGCGATGACGATATGGTAGAAAGGTTTTGCCTTCCTGCCTCGTCTCTGCAATCTGATTTTTGCTGGCATAATGTGTTTAAAATTAAATGTTTAACATCCCCGAAATTTGGGGCTGCAAATATCCGATAATTTTTTGAAATAAAAAAGAAATAAACCAATTTACTTAGAGCCACTTGATCCTGAGCATCACCGGTTCAAGGTCGATCTTTCGTTTACCGGCCAGTTTGATCATTTCTTCCTTGCTCTCCTCGAAGGCCTGGCGGTGGCGGTCGACCTCCAGCTTCCAGACATCTTCAACTTTGATTCTCAGTTCTTTATCGCTTCTGACATGATCAAAGGCCAGCCATGCATTATTAAAGGAGGCCAGAATACTGAAGCCTTCTGAATCCTCCTGCTGTATCCTTTTCAGGATATCTTCCCTGCTTTCTCCTGGCGGGATGTTGCTGATCCCGAGCTTTTCGGCAAATGCCCTGTTCAGGTCGGCAATGGCTTCCATCTTGTCTTCTCTCGAAAAATTCATAATGCTTTTTTGCAAAGATAAGAGGATTTCTTTTCCGGCGGCAGCCATGAATCGATCCCGAAAATGGATTTCAGTTTTTATTAACAATCGGAAATGAAAGCATCATTTTACCTAATTTTGTGTACAGGTTTTTTCAAATCTTTATCCCTCTGGAATATGCCTGAATTCACTCATTTACACGTACATACGCAATTTTCTATCCTCGACGGGGCCAGCCAGGTCAACAAGCTGGTACAGCAGGCGGCTGAAACGGGAATGAAGGCTCTGGCCATCACCGACCACGGGAATATGTTTGGTGTTCCACTGTTTATGATGGCCTGCCGGGAAAACGGGATCAAACCGATCATCGGCTGTGAGGTGTATGTAGCGGCCCGGGGGCGGGATAAAAAAATCGATAAGACCGACAGAAGCGGGTACCACCTCATCCTTCTTGCCAAAAATAAACAGGGATACCATAATCTCGCGAAACTCAGTTCACGGGCCTACCAGGAAGGATTTTACTACACACCCCGCGTGGATAAGGATCTTCTCCGGGAATACAGTGAAGGACTGATCGCATCCTCCGCCTGCCTCGGTGGCGAGATTCCACAGGCCGTAATGAAACACGGCCCGGAAAGAGCCGAGGAGGTCCTGAAAGAATACCTCGACATCTTCGGTGAAGATTTTTTCCTGGAGCTCCAGGACCATGGCTATGAGGATCAGAAAATGGTGAACGGGGTATTGTCGGATCTCTCGAAAAAATACAATTTAAAGCTGATCGCCACCAATGATGTGCATTTTATCCATGCCAAAGACTATGATGCCCATCGCATCCTGATCTGCCTCAATACAGGGAAAGACCTCGACGATACCTCCGGGATGCATTATACCGGACAGGAATACCTGAAAACGCCACAGGAAATGGCGGAACTTTTTGCCGACTACCCGGAAGCCATTGCCAACACACAGGATGTTGTTAACAGGGTGGAAGATTATGAGATCACGACCAAGCAGATCGTATTGCCGCATTTTCCTTTACCGGAAGGATTTGAATCGGAGGATGAGTACCTCCGGCACCTGACCTACGAAGGGGCGAAAAAACTATACGAGGAGGTGACTCCTGAGATCAGCGAGCGATTGGATTTCGAGCTGTCGGTGATCCGTGACATGGGCTTCCCCGGTTATTTTCTCATCGTACAGGATTTCATCGCAGAGGCCCGTCGCCTGAAGGTGATCGTTGGCCCTGGGCGGGGTTCTGCCGCGGGATCGGCTGTGGCCTACTGCACCGGGATCACCAACATCGATCCCATAAAGTATAACCTGCTTTTTGAGCGGTTCCTGAACCCGGAAAGGGTAACCATGCCCGATATTGATGTCGACTTCGACGATGAGGGCCGCGAAAAGGTGCTGGATTATGTCGTGAAAAAATACGGGCGCGATAAAGTGGCCCAGATCGTTACTTTCGGGACCATGGCTGCAAGAAGCGCAATACGCGATGTGGCACGGGTGCTCAAGCTCCCCCTTCCCGATGCCGACCGCCTCGCAAAACTGGTTCCCGATCGGCCGGGGGTTTCACTCAGCCAGGCATATAAGGAAGTGCCCGAGCTTGCCGATATCAAAAATAAAGGAAAAGAACTCGAAAAAAAGACCCTCACCTTTGCCGAAACACTGGAGGGATCGGCCAGGCATACCGGAACCCATGCCTGCGGGGTGATCATCGGTCCCGACGATCTCATGGAGCACCTCCCGCTCAGTACGGCCAAAGACTCAAGCCTTATGGTGACCCAGTACGAGGGCAAACTGGTGGAAAGTGTTGGCATGCTGAAGATGGATTTCCTGGGCCTGAAAACCCTGTCGATCATTAAGGATGCCATCGAAAATGTACGTATCAGTGAAGGTACGGAGATCGATATCGATACCATCCCCCTGGATGATGAAACTACTTTCCAGCTGTACCAGCGGGGCGAGACCATCGGCACCTTCCAGTTTGAATCGGAGGGAATGCGCAAACACCTCAAGGAGCTCAAACCGAATACCATCGAAGACCTGATTGCCATGAACGCCCTTTACCGGCCGGGGCCCATGCAATTCATCGACACTTACATCAAGCGTAAACACGGGCAGGAAAAAGTCGTGTATCCTCATCCCATGCTGGAAGAGATCCTCAAACCCACCTATGGGATCATGGTGTACCAGGAGCAGATCATGCAAACGGCCCAGATCATGGCCGGCTTCTCCCTCGGAAAAGCCGATATCCTGCGCCGTGCCATGGGCAAGAAAAAGGTTGCCATCATGGAGGAAATGCGGATCGTATTTGTAGATGGCGCCCTGGAAAAAGGCATTGAAAAGGAAAAGGCCGAGGAGATCTTTGAGATCATGATGCGATTTGCTGAGTATGGATTCAACCGCTCACACTCGGCAGCCTATTCGGTGATCGCTTACCAGACCGCCTACCTAAAAGCGCATTACCCGGCCGAGTATATGGCTGCGGTGCTTACCCATAACCTCAACGACATCAAGAAGATCACCCAGTTCATCGAGGAAAGCAAACGGCACAATCTTGAAGTGCTGGGCCCCGATGTGAACGAAAGTGCCTATAATTTTACGGTAACGAAGGCCGGAACGATCCGCTTCGGTATGGGCGCCATTAAAGGGGTTGGTGAGGGAGCCGTGAGAGCCATTATACAGGAACGGGAAAAAAACGGCCCACTGAAGAGCATCTTCGATATGGCCAAAAGGGTGAACCTTCAGGCCGTGAACAAATCCTGTTTTGAATCCCTGGCTAAAGCGGGCGCCTTCGATGGTTTTGAAGGCACGCACAGGGCTCAGTTCTTCCACCGGCAAAATACCGACGACAGCATCTTCCTCGAAAAAGTGATCCGTCATGGTGCATCCTACCAGGATAAAAAGAATTCAGCCCAGCAATCCCTCTTTGGCGATGAAAGTGATATGGAAGTGGCCGACCCGGAAATGCCCGATTGCAACCCTTACACCAAGGTCGAGCAATTGCGGAAAGAAAAGGAAGTGACCGGTTTTTACATCTCAGGCCATCCGCTGGATGATTATATGCTGGAGATCGATAATTTTGCCAATGCCCGGCTGGCCGACCTCTTTGATTCGCCAAAAGAATACTTCAACCGTGAGGTGAGCGTGGCCGGGATGATCACCACCGTGCAGGAACGTATGACCCAGAACGGGAAACCATACGGATCATTTATGCTGGAGGATTTTACCGACAGCAAGCGCTTTTTCCTCTTTTCTGAAGATTACCTCAAACTCAGGCATTTCCTTACCGAAGGCTTCAATGTGCTGATGCAGGTCAGGGTGCAGTTCCGCAGGGGAGGGCAGGAGCAACTGGAAGTAAAAGTGTTGAATATAAGCCTGCTTGCGGAGTCACTGGAAAAGTTTACGAAAAACATTACGATCATTTTGCCTTCTGAAAAGATCGATTCTGCCCTTGTTGGCAAGTTAAAGAAAATAATGAAGGTGAAAAAAGGCAATTGCCGCCTGAATTTCAGGATAGAAGACCATGAAAGCAAAAGTGTACTGCATCTGCACCCGCGCAATAATGCCGTGGATCCGGCAGCGTTTATCAAGGAATTGACACATATCCCCGATATTGACTATAAACTAAACTGACCTTTAGTTGTTAATGTAAATTAAGTCAGGGAAAAGAAATAAAATCATACTTTTGTAGTTCACATAGTAATCATTTAATTCGTTAGAAAAATGGCTTTAGAATTTACCGATGCAAATTTTGAGGAGCTTGTACTCCAGTCAGATAAACCTGTAATTGTCGATTTTTGGGCAGAATGGTGCGGCCCCTGTCGCATGGTAGGGCCTATCGTATCCCAGATCGGTGAAGAATATGATGGTAAAGCGGTGGTTGGCAAACTCAATGTTGACCAGAACCCTGGTATCACCATGAAATTCGGTATCCGAAATATCCCTACAATCCTTTTCTTTAAAGGCGGTGAGCAGGTCGATAAACAGGTAGGAGCCGTTCCCAAACAGGTGCTGGAAGGTAAACTTCAGAAGCTTCTCTAAAATATACTCATCACCAGACCGTTTAAGAGACGCGCAGACATGTGCGTCTCTTTGCGTACCCGGAAATCACTGAACAATGCCCTATTCCATCGATCAAAACAGGATTCAGCAATTTGGCTCCCTCGAATTTATTGCCAGGCAGGTGGTTGAGGGCTTTATTACCGGGCTTCATAAAAGCCCTTTTCATGGATTCTCGGTCGAATTTGCCGAACACCGGCAGTACAACAGCGGGGAGTCGACCAAGCATATCGACTGGAAACTTTACGGGCGCACCGATAAGCTTTTCGTTAAACGCTACGAGGAAGAGACCAACCTGCGTTGCCACATCATCATCGACAACTCAAGTTCGATGTACTTCCCGGTAAAGAAAAATCTGAGTATCGATGATCCGAATAAGATCACATTTTCGGTATATGCTGCTGCAGCATTGATCAATCTACTGCAGCGGCAGCGCGATGCTGTCGGCCTCAGCCTCTTTTCTGACGCCATAGAACTTTCGACCAGAGCACGGTCCACTTCGGTGCACATGAAATACCTGTATTCTGAACTGGAGAAACTCCTGGAACCCATCTCCATGAAGGAAAAAAAGCCTACCCTGGCAGCTTCGGCCATTCATCAGATCGCAGAAATGATCCATAAACGTTCCCTGGTGGTGATCTTCAGCGACATGCTGGAACGCGACGGCGACCTCGATGAGCTATTTTCCGCCCTGCAGCACCTGCGCTACAACAAGCACGAGGTCATCCTTTTTCACGTGGTCGACAAAGCCCGCGAACTGGATTTTAATTTTGAGAACCGGCCCTATAAATTTGTCGATATGGAAAGCGGGGATGAATTGCGCCTCAATCCATTGGAAATCCGCAAGCAATATGTCGAGAGCGTTCATTCCTTCGTGAATGAGCTGAAGTTGCGTTGCGGCAAGTACCGCATCGATTTTGTTCCCGCCGATATCAATACCGGCTTCCGCCAGGTTCTTCATCCCTACCTCCTGAAAAGGGAAAAACTATACTAAAGTTTCAATCTCATCTGCAGCTTGATCTCCGGTACTTTGTTCCCGGTAATTTCCTCAGTTCCGCTACTGACCATATCCCGGTCGGTGAAACTGGTGAGCGACAGGCGAAGCCAGAATTGTAACTTCCTTAGCGGGGAGTAGCTGATCAAGAGATAGGTTCTGAATCCCATTCCATAATATGCCGGCATGCTGAAAGCATAGCGGACATCATTCTCGTAGGCATACAGCCGGCTGTCGTAATTCCCGCAGCGGAACAATGCATATCGGAAGCTAATTTTCAGGTGCTTCCCTGGCGGATGAAAATACACATCGGTGAGCAGCAGGCTGCCCGAACTTTTTTCGCTGAAACAATTATTTGTCCAGTTATGGTCGAATTGCCCTTTGACGGAAAAGCGTGGAGAAAGCATGTGCCTGGCCTGCAGCCGAAGGCTGTGTTTGTGTTCTGCCCCTGATTCATCGAGCCAGGTGTCGTTTTTACTGCTTTTAAGTTCCTGTGAACGAAAGCGGTACCTGAAAGCGATCCTGCTTTCCCCGGAGGGAATATAATTCAGGAGGGCGATAAACTCCTGCCCTGTAAGCGGGTTGATCGTGCGGGCCGTCATCCATGGGAACATATAGTGTTCTGCGGACAGCTGCATCAGCCATTTCCTGCCGATAGCTGTTTCAAAAGCCAGGCTCAGTCCCCTTTCATTGCGGTTTCCATCCCTCCGCCCCGAAGCCCCGGCCAGGAAATTCTGGTAGTCTTTCCGGTACTCCCTGAATACCGCGGTCAGCAGGCTGCCGTTTTCCGTATTGTGGCTGATTCCCGCCAGCAGGGCCCATCCGCCGTTCAGGCTGTAGCCAAATTCTCCGTATATGCTCGTGCGCCGCAGCAGGATATCCAGATCAAGCCCCATGTTCAGGTTTTCGTCGCCGTAAAAGTCATAAAGCTTGTATGCTTCCATGCTATTTTCAAACTCATGACTGAAGCGGGTTGTAAATGCCGTGGCCCCGACACGAAAATGTCCGGCGCTGAATTGCAGGTGTCCCCCGGCGTATTGCTGCAGCAAGGCCTGCTTGTCGAGGATCTCCCCCAGGGTACGATGGTAGCCGCTTTCCTGAAGACTGGTCACATAAGCGTCGGCCATATTGGCATCCACTCGCTTGTGTGAATAAAAGGTGATCAATTCCAGCCTTTTCCATTCCAGGCATGCAGCCATTCCCCGCATAAACAGGTTTTCATTCGCGGAAGTGCTCGGCCTGATCCCCGGGGCATACCGCTTGAAGCCCGAAGGATCACTGCCACCGCTGAAGCCCAATCCCGACCAGAGGACCAGGCCCTGTCCGACCCTGACATGATAATCGCCCAGGACCAGGGATTTGAGAATCCCGATGTTTTTAAGTTCAACAAATCCGGAATAGAAGTCGAACCCATAGTTTTTCTTTACCAGCTCGGCAAGGCTGTCGCTGATCCCGTTTTTGACACTGAAGAAAGCTTCTCCGGGATCTTTTTCGGCCGTAAGGCCGACGCGCAAATGATCATAAGCATCATAGCCGTAGCGGAGATAGTAGCGGTTGGCATCTCCCATGTAAAAGGATGATGCATTTTCTGCCTGCAGGCTGTCGGCAGGAGGGAAGTATCCCGAAGAACGCAGTCCTTTCCGCTGGAAGCGAAGGATTAGTTCATGCCTACCCTTCAGGAAACCAGTAGTATAATCCAGCCTGGGTTTTGGTTTTTCCAGGCTCACAAAAGGCATGATCTTTTCAATGGTATTTCTACCGAAACCTTCGATGGCGGCCAGTTCGTAGATGGAATAAAACATACCGTATTTTTCCCTGTAGTCCACCAGGTTCCGGATCTGTATATCGCTGAGGAACTGCAGCCGATGCAAGTCTTTTTTCCCGGCTTCATTCAGCAATACAGGGGTATGCAGCAGGTCTTGCAGTTCTTCCTTGAGTTCCCCCAGGTCAAGGCCGTCCTCTGCTTCTTCTTCCAGGTATTCCAGGCGGTTGCCAATGATCTCCTCTCCCCGGAGGATCAGGCTGTCGGGCTGTTGTGCTTGAATATAGCAGGAACAGCAGGATGCGATAATGATCGTGCAGATCCTCCTCATTTCTCAAAGCTGTAGGTGAAGGAAACGAGGGGAGAGTACGCGAGCCAGGCATGAATGGACGAGGCGATATCGATCGACAGGCGTTTCAGGCGCAGGCCGGCACCAAAGCTGTACCGGGCATCTCCGCTGGAGATCCCGGCCCGGATAAAGAATTTCTTTTGAAATCGGTATTCGGCCCCGCCGCAGAAAACGGCTTTGGTGGTGTTTGAGCTATGGATCTCAAGGGCAAAGATCAGTTGTGGTTCAGGCCGGTAGGAGGCACCTGCCCGAAAAGCTGTTGGGAGTGGCTCATCCGTTCCTATCCATTTCAGGTGCAAGGGGTTGAATATATGCATGCCCAGGCTGAGTTTGGGCCCGGGGGTGATGAGCAGACCGCCTTCGAAGCTGATGGCCTGGCGGGAAGAGTATCCTTCACCAAAGCTGATCCTGAGATAGTCGAGCCTGAGTCCAGCTGCAACATATTGGCCTATCGGCAGGGCGTAGCCGGCTCCGGCACACATTTCGGAATATAGCGGCCCGCCAAAGTGATCCAGCCCGCTTAGAAGCATTCCGCTTCCGGCGGGAATCACTGCTCCGAGCGACACACGGTTCATATCCGGCAGCAGGTACCTGTTTTCGGTGCACAGCAGCAAACCGGCATTCTGAAGCCGTGCAAGGACGGCCTGGTTGTTGAAAATACCGTAAGGATCAGCCTGGGTCAGTCCGCATTCACCCATGGCTTTTGCCCTGGCCCCCAGCGGATAAACCAGTGACTGAGCTGTGGCCGGGGTGTTGATCAGCAGGGGGATGCAGAGCATGAACAAATTCAATTTCTTCATGTTTAATTTTTGTATTATTGTGAACCCCCTACTGATTAATACCCAAAAATGAAAAATGTCCTCCCTTTTTTAGAAAAATTAAGCCGGAATAATGACCGCGACTGGTTTCATGCCAATAAAGACCGCTATTTGCAGGCCAAAAATGAATTTGAAGGTTTTGTTGCAGAATTATTGCCGGCGCTGGCTGCGATCGATAAGGATGTTGCCGGACTGGAACCGAAGCAATGCGTGTTCAGGATATACCGTGATGTTCGTTTTTCACCGGATAAGTCGCCCTATAAGATCAATATGGGTGCTGCCATGGGCAAAGGGGGGCGAAAAAGCCCCTATGCAAGCTATTATATTCACGTGGAACCGGGCAATTCCTTTGCCGGGGGCGGGATATGGATGCCGCAGGGACCTGTTTTGAAGGCCATGCGACAGGAAGTGTATTATAACGCCGGTGAATTTAAAGGGATCCTGGAGGGAAACGAATTCCGGAAATATTTTGACGGGCTTATGGGGGAGAGGCTCAAGCGGCCGCCCCGTGATTTTCCGGCCGATTTTCCGGATATCGAGCTCCTCAAGTACAAGAGCTATGCTGTGGGTTCACTCCTGATCGACGAGATGGTTACAGGTGAGAACCTGATCGCTGAATTGCAAAAGATCTACTCCGCCCTCTATCCTTTTAACCGGTTTATTAACCGGGCACTTGCCGATATCTAGTAAATCGGTCCGTTAACTGATTTTACTTTACCGTAAACTGATTCCTGCTTTACAGCTATTGCCCCGTACCTTATTTTTGTAACTGAATTAATTTGGTTAATTAATTTCTCCATTCGGAAGCGTTCTTAAAAGTGGTTTTGATTTCATATTCCAGGTTTTTTTTCATAATCAAATCTACTTTGCTTTTTTCATACAGAACTTTTAGGAATGTTTCCATAAATTTTGGGTTAATAAGTTGTTCGTTTAAGCCCCGTGTAACAGCGGGGCTTTTTTTTATTTCAGAACAAAAGAATATCGAAAAAGGAATATCGAACATGGAATAATGAATTCAGAATTCAGAATTCAGTAGTCAGTAGTCAGTAGTCAGAATACAATAGCTAGTAGTCAAGGTTGGTTTGATCGAAAGTTCCCCCTCTCACTTGAGGAGAGGGGGCCAGGGGGTGAGGTGGATAAGAATTCAGAATACAGTAGTCAGAATACAGAAGCCAGCAACCAGAAGCCAGCAACCAGCAACTAGGAACCGGATTTTCTGCGTAGCAGGAAGGAGGCGACGATGGCTTCGATGATTCCGGTACCGATGGCGATGGGCATGCCGAATACTGCCGACATGAGACCCACGTTCATGATTATTTCGCCCCATGAAGTGTCTTCCCAGGGGATCACATCGAACATTACCCCCCCGATGAATCCGATTTCCCAGCTGAGGATCCAGGCGATCAGCGATCCGACGGCGCAGGATAGTCCCATGAGCATGATGATCTCTGTTTTGCTTCGGGGCTTTTTATGAACGATGCCGGCCATCTTCCTCACGATCAGTTCACCGGCATACATCCCGATAATAATGGATACCAGTCCGATGAGCACGATCTTCCAGTAGGGGCCGTTCATACTTCCTCCGGGCCCCCAGTCGAATCCGGCACCAATGATGGTGAATAACAAACCATATACGGCTCCCGCCAGGGATGCCAGCCACATCCCGATCAGGGTGATGCGCTTGTGGGTCCACTCCATATTCCAAAGTTTGAAATAAAGGTAAGGAAAATTATGGTTTGCCGGAGGAATTGCAGAATACTCCCGGCAAATCAGGCATCGATATTCGCGTAGCGCGCGTTCTTTTCGATAAACTCTCGGCGGGGCGGCACTTCATCGCCCATGAGCATGGAAAAGACCCGGTCGGCTTCGGTGGCATTTTCAATGGTCACCTGCCGGAGCGTACGGAATTGCGGATCCATGGTAGTGTTCCAGAGTTGTTCGGCATTCATTTCACCCAAACCTTTGTAACGCTGGATGTGGACACCTTTTTCACCGTCGGGGCTGAGCTCTTTAACCACCGCATTCCGTTCATCTTCCGACCAGCAATAACGCTCGTCTTTTCCTTTCCGGATAAGGTAGAGCGGGGGAGTGGCCACGTAAACGTAACCGTTCTCGATCAGTTCGCGCATATAGCGGAAAAAGAAGGTCAGGATAAGGGTGGCAATATGGGATCCGTCAACATCGGCATCGGTCATGATGATGACCTTGTGGTAGCGGAGCTTTTCGAGGTTGAGGGCTTTGCTGTCTTCCTCTGTTCCTATGGTAATGCCCAGGGCCGTGAAGATGTTTTTGATCTCCTCATTCTCGAAGATCTTGTGCTGCATGGCTTTCTCAACGTTGAGGATCTTTCCGCGGAGCGGAAGGATTGCCTGGAATTTACGTTCGCGCCCCTGTTTGGCTGTTCCTCCGGCTGAATCACCCTCCACGAGGTAGATCTCCGCCAGGGCGGGATCCCGTTCTTCGCAATCGGCCAGTTTGCCGGGCAGGCCGGTACCGGAAAGCACATTCTTGCGCTGTACCAGTTCACGGGCCTTGCGGGCGGCATGCCTGGCCGTGGCAGCCAGGATCACCTTGTTCACAATAGTTTTGGCTTCCTTTGGATGTTCTTCCAGGAAGTGTGCAAGATGTTCGCTCACCATCTGGTCAACCGCTCCCATGGCTTCGGAGTTCCCGAGTTTTGTTTTGGTCTGGCCTTCAAATTGCGGTTCGGCCACTTTCACGGAGATGATGGCGGTAAGCCCTTCCCGGAAGTCGTCGCCGTTGATGTCGAATTTCAGCTTGGCCAGCATTCCCGACTTCTCGGCATAGGTTTTCAGGGTACGGGTAAGCCCCCTGCGGAATCCCGACAGGTGGGTTCCTCCCTCATAAGTGCTGATATTATTCACGTAGGAATGAATGTTCTCGGCAAAGGAAGTGTTGTATTGCATGGAGATCTCGATGGGAAAGCCGTTCTTTTCCCCTTCCATATTGATGGGCTCGGGCATAAGGCTTTCGCGCGTGGCATCGAGGTACTCGAGAAAATCGTTCAGTCCGTTTTCCGAATAGAAGGAATCCGACTGCAAATCCCCGTTCCCGTTTACCGGGCGTTCGTCTTTCAGGCTGAGCTTTATTCCTTTGTTCAGGAAAGCCAGTTCCCTGAGCCGGGCAGCCAGTATGCTGTAGTCGTAAGTGGTTGTATTGAAAATACCGTTATCGGGGATGAAGGTTACAATGGTACCTGTTTTATCTGTTTTGCCGGTGGCTTTCACGGCTTCCACGGGTTTTCCGTAGTGGTATTCCTGTTCAAAGATCTGCCCTTCGCGGTGCACGACCGCTTTGAGGGTGCTTGAAAGGGCGTTTACACAGGATACACCCACCCCGTGCAATCCCCCGGATACCTTATAGGAACCTTTATCGAATTTCCCACCCGCGTGGAGTACGGTCATGACCACCTCCAGGGCCGAGCGGTTTTCCTTTTCATGCATGCCCGTGGGGATGCCACGGCCGTTGTCGGATACGGTAATGGAATTATCTTCGTGTATGATCACATTGATCTCGTCGCAATATCCCGCCAGGGCCTCGTCGATAGAGTTGTCGACCACCTCGTAAACCAGGTGGTGTAAACCCTTGACACTCACGTCTCCAATATACATAGCCGGGCGTTTCCGAACGGCCTCAAGTCCTTCCAGAACCTGTATATTATTCGCAGTGTATTCGGTGTTGCCTGCTTTTATCTTTTCTTCCTGAGTCATAGCTATATTTTGGTATAAGAAAAATAGTACACAAAGATACCGAAATTTACAATAGAAAAGCTTCAAAAAGGCTTGAAAAACAAGCATTTTATTAACATCAGGCTGTTAAATAATGTTAATAATATGGATGTTTAGATAGGTAAGAAGTCAGAATGCAGAATTCAGTACTCAGCAGACAGAATATAGATGCTGCTAAGATTTTGTTTTATAGGAGTTTAAGCGGCAAATGCTTAACGGCTGTCGGATTGTCTCTTAGTTGTTTCTCCCCGTCTTACCGTCTTTCCGTCTTTCCGTCATTCCGTCATTTCGTCTTCCCATCTTCCCGTCCACCCGCCGGAAAGCTTCAATTAGAATGAAAAACCGATCCCGGCCAGGGCATTGAACTGCTGAACCGGATAGTTATACCACCTGTAATACTGCTGGTTGAGGATGTTGTTCAGCTTTACGAAGGCCGAAAACTGCCTGGTGATGCGGTATTCTGCCCCGAGACCGAGGTCGAACCAGGCATCAAGCAGTTCGGGTTCCACCACATTGTTTTTAAAGGTGCGGGCATACATGCCGCTGCGAAAATGCATATCGGCACTGATCTTCAGCTTTTCCTTCAGGATGTAATAGCTTTCGAGGGAGGCATCCAGGGCCGGCCGGTGCCAGGCTTTTTCCTCCTGATCGGCGGAATAGGCATTGAATGCGACTTTCAGCAATAAGCCGAAGTCCGATTTGCTCCTGAACCCAAGCATCCCGTTGAACGTAAACACATTGACATCATCATAAACCAGTCCGAAGGTGTTCAGCAGGGCTGTTGAGGTATCGTTCACAAAAAGCGGCATATTCTCCGTTATCGAATAGCGCAGTCCGACATTAAAATCGACGATCTCCGTGATGCGTCCTTTCACGCCCCCGTACATGATGATCTTATTGTTCATATAATCCAGGGGGAGGATGGAGTTCACAAAGGGGTTTTCGCTGCTCAGGCCTTCAAAGCTTATCCGTTCAAGTCCGCCTTTCGCCCCCGCGTAAACGATGATCATCTTTTCCAGCAGACTGGCTTCGGCTTCAATGACCGGGTAAAGATGGAATTGCGAGGCGGAATCCATGCGGTAATCCCCCTGCAATCCAATTTTGACGCGGTATGGGGAAAGATCCATATCGAGGAAGGGCTCTGCCGAAATAATGCCTCCGCTGTAATCCGAAAGGCTGTCGTTGTTGAGGAAATAATCCATGCGCAGGTCGAGCCCGAGCTCCTGGCTCCGGCGGTTGCCGAAAAGGTCCATTTTTTTGGCAATGCCCGGGCTGAAAGTGATGCGGGTTTCATTGCTTTCGAATTTATCGAAATAATAATAGCCGTCGAGCAAAACATGGTAGTTGAAAGCATCCCGCGCGGCTTTATTGCTTTCCAGCCCCAGTTTAAAACCGATCTTCTGGTAAACCTGGCTGAGGTCGTCATCATCGATGGTCAGTCCCGGAAAATCATCCGGTTTGAAGCCATAGCGGTGCAGCATATTGTGTTCGTAGCCCAGGGCGGCGACAAAGGTATTCTGGTTGAAATACTTGCTGCCGTATGCTTCCAGCAGTGAATTACTGAAACTGCTCTTTGCATAATCCTTGATATCCCCAAAGGAGGAAATATGCTTCAGATGGGCTCCCGCATTGAATTCATCCGATTGCAGGCTGTTCACCCAGAGCTCGAAATAGGGCGTGGTGTAGTTCCCGAATCCTGCCCTCAGGTGACTCCTGTACAGGTCTTTGGCCGGTTCTCCGGGCACTCTCGACGGATTGGGGGCTTCCGGGGCAATACTGGTGCTCACGCGCTCGGAGCGTATGCTGTATTCTGGTTCGGGAAGCTGCTCATCTTCGCCGGGAACGATCTTCGGGTTGCGGTTGATCTTCTGCGCGGTGGTCACCGTAGGGTTGTATGGGGCAATGATGGTGACCTCTTCACTTTTTTCCTGGGCAAAGAGCCCGGAAGGGATCAGCAGGGCCATACAGAAGGCTGAAAGAATGATGCTTTTCAGTGAGGGCATATATCTCGTTTTATCGGTCATGATCATGTGTATTTTCGAATTGCTTTTGTTTATCGGATACCTTCTTCTTCTGCACCGGATTCCTGTTTATCCAGTTCATCGAGTTTTCGGGCAGCGATCTCTCCCAGCTCAGGGCCTTTATAATTTTCCACGATGCTTTTTAAGGTTTCCCTGGCCTGGAAGGTATTCCCCTGGGCGATATACACATCGGAAAGCAGGATAAAGCCCTTGGCGACCCAGTGATCGTGCGAACCATATTGTTCACTCAGCTCAAAGATGCCGTTTTCTGCTTCGGTGTACTTTCCAGAGGCATAGTCGATATAGGCCAGCATATACTTGGCTTCCGCTCCCATGGCATTATCGGCGAGTTGCTCGGTGATCCCGTACTCCATGCGGGCGTTTTCGAGGTTGTCCATGGCCATATACGATTGCGCCATGAGGTAGTGGGCTTTATTGATGCGGTCATCATCCACTTTTTCGTTGCCCAGCATCATCATGGCAGCGGTGATGGCATCGGCCCAGCGCTGCAGCTCAAAGTTGCAGTCGGTAATGCCTTCCAGGGCTTCGAGTTCGGTGTCTTTGGAAGCCCCGAATTCGCGCAGGCGGGTGTAGTACTCCAGGCCTTTTTCCCATTCTTCCAATTCCATGCCCAGGCGGGCAGCCATCAGGAGGCTGTGCTCCGTAAAGCTGGAAGCAGCTTGTTTGATCACATTTTCAAAGTCCTTGAGTGCCTCTTCCTTATTTCCTGATTTCAGTTCGCATTCGCCTTTGTAGTAGCTGGCATTTGCGGCGAAGCTTCCCATGGGGAAACGTTCGAGGTAAGCCGCAAAAGCATCAATGGCTCCACTGCAGTTGTTTTCCATGTACAGGTTCTCCGCCGCGATGTAGGTGACTGAATCCTGCTCCGACAGGCTCACATCGGCAAAGGAAAGGTTTTCGGCATAGGCATAGTACTCATTCACACGGTTCTGGTCGATGTAGATGTTCCGGATGCTGTTCAGGGCTTCCCTGCTTTCCGCTGTTCCGGGATAATCGCTCACCACTTTTTTCAGGGCGGCCAGGGCACGTTCATTATCGTTTTCATTGTAATAGATCAGGCCTGTTTTAAGCATTGATTTCACTGTAAAACGGCTGTTTGGGTGTTCTTCGATCAGGCGGTTGAACCACCTGAGGGCTTCGCGGTTATTATCGATCAGCAGGTAGGTGGTGGCCAGTTCGTACTTGGCATCGTCGAGCAGTGACGATTTTCCCTGGTTCCTGATCATGCTGCTGAGGGTTTTGGTCTTGTCGTGGAACATCCCGGCGGCTCCCTGGGTGATGGCTTTCTGGTAGATCGCGTATCCCGTCCGGTCGTTGCCGCTTTGAATGGCCCGGTTATAAAAGCTGATCGCCTTATCGTAATCCTTATTGATGAAGTGGCAGTCGCCGATCCTGAGCAGGGCATCCGCCGCCAGGCGTTCATCCTTGCTTCCCCGGTGATTCACCAGCTTATCGAACCATTGCACCGCATTGCGGTAATCCTTTTTGTTGAAGTAGGAATACCCCAGGTTGTAATAGGCATTGCTGTATACTTCCAGGGCTTTCGCTTCCGGAAGGGCCAGGAATTCCTTGTAGTATTTGATGGCGGCCCAGCTGTTTTCCTGCCGGTAAAAGGCCTCACCGATCCAGAAGGTGGCTTCGGCCGCTATGGCCTTGTCGTAGCGTTCCAGACTGGCTTTTTTGAAGAGCGGGATGGCCTCGTCGAGCTGGTTTTCGTTAAAGAGTTCTATTCCCCGGTAGAAACAGATTTTCTGGTAGGCTTCCTGCAATGCCGGATTGCGGGCCTTGATGCGTTCCACCGACTCCATAGCTTGTTTGTAGTTGCGTGTGGAGAGGTAAAGCTCGGCCAGGAAGGAATAGGCTTCATCGACGCGGGGCGATTCAGGGTATTTTTCAATGTATTCTTCCAGGGAGGTGATGGCCGAATTGTAAGGGTCGCTGGAAACTTCCAGGGCCAGCTTGGCGTAGTTAAACAGGGCATCTTCGCTGATATCGGGATCAAAGTCGAGCTTGCATGCCGAAGAAAATGCGTTGGAGGCAAATTTCTTTTCGCCGGTCCGGAGGTAGCAATCTCCCAGGTGGTAATAGGCGCTTTGTGAAAGCTGGTCGTCTTCGCCCACGGCGCGCTGGAAGTTTTGTATGGCGGCCTGGTAATTTTCATTCATGTAGTGGGTATAAGCGATCTGGTAGGCCTCTTCACGGCTCATGCTGCGCCGGCTGCTGCGTTCATAGAATTCGAAGTAGGGCAGGGCTTCGCCATAGTTTTCATTCTGGTAATACGCATCGCCGATCAGCACGGCGAGCCCGGGCTTATCCTTGCCCGATGCTTCTTCAAAGGCGGGCACGGCCAGTTCCATCATGCGATCGTAATCGCCCTGCCGGTGATAGATATGGGCCAGGTAGCTTCGTACACTTTTACTGAAACTGCGCACATTTTTTACTTCTTCGAAGTATTTGGCAGCATCTTCATAGGCTTCTTCCTCAAAGCTGATCACCGCATAATAATATTTGGCGTATGGAGTGTATTTCGACGATGTATTCAGGACTTTTGAAAGGGAGGCTTTGGCCCTGGCGGGATCCTTGGTCTTGTACTGGCTGTAGCCTTTTTTGTAATAGTATTCCGTGCGCTCTTCCCGGTTCAGGTCGGGCACTTCCACTTCCTTGAACGACTCCAGGGCGGCACTGAACTTATTTTGCTTGAACTGGTATTTCCCCAGCTGGAAATAAGCCCGTTTTACCAGGGTGTTTTCGGGGTGGTTCCGGATGAATTCGGTGAGCTGGTATTCCCCGTCTTCGTGTTCCAGTTCCAGGGCACACACGGCCTGGTAATAGGTGGCGTTCACATGCATGATATCGCCTTCGGCGGATGTGTTTTCCCTGACGTTTGCAAAGGCCTCTGATGCAGGCCCGTAGTGTTCCTTTTCGAAGAGGGAAAGGGCTGTGTTGTACAGGGCGGCCGGATCGTCGTAAGCCACTGCTTGCTGGGCTTTACCGTGAATAGCAGCAAATAGGAAAATGCCCAGGAAGGGCAAAATAAGATTGATCTTGTTCATCATGATGACAGGTGTAGCTTGAAGCACAAAAATATTAAAATGGGTATGGTTTTGTTCCCGGTGTCCGTGTTTGTTATTAACAGGAATGCTTTAACAACTAACGGCCGGTTGAGGGGAATAGTATACCACAAATTTCCTGAGCACCATATTCTGAATACTCTCAGATACTCCAAAATCCAAAATCCAAAATCCAGTGAAACCCCAAATTCCAAAAAACAAAATCCAAATAAGCTTAAAACACAACTCAACACTCAACGGTCAACGGTTAACGGTAAACGGTAAACGGAAAACTTATAACTTTAGAACTAACTCAAAACTCAACCCTCAAAACTCAAACCTCAAAACCCAGCCCTCCATCCATAATCCATAATCAATAAAGCTTTAAGTTCTTCTCGATTAGGAAATTACTCTTGCTCATTGTATCTTTGCACCGCCAGAGGGCAGTTCGTTCTATCGCCTCATGCTCAGGTATGGGGAGGAAAGTCGGGACAGCACAGGGCGCCATGCTTCCTAACGGGAAGGCCACGCCAGTGGCGTGGACAGCAAGTGCCGCAGAAAATAACCGCCGATGCAGATGTCTGAAAGAAGGCTTGCTTTCGATCAGGTTGATGCAGGTAAGGGTGAAAACGTGAGGTAAGAGCTCACGTCGCGCCATGGTAACATGGCGGGAGGGTAAACCTCATGGGCTGCAAAACCAAATATATTCCGGAAAGGGCCTGCCCGGCCTGCTCCTTCGGGATCCGGAATGGGTAGGTTGCTTCAGGTTACGGGCGACCGTGATCGCAGATAAATGATAGAACTCCTGCTTCGGCAGGGGACAGAATCCCGCTTACAGAACTGCCCCGGATATACGGCTCCGTTTGCTGAAATGCAGCGGAGCCTTTTTTGAATAGAGAATAATGAACAGAGGAACAAGGAATAAGAATTAAGAATTCAGTAGTCAGAATTCAGTAGCTGGATTTCGGATGCCGGATACCGGATACCAGATACCAGATGCCAGCAGCCAGCAGCCAGCAGCCAGCCTACTTTATCTCCAGGTTTTCCGGAACATCATAATCCCATTTCTTCATCGTGAAGTCGGTGTGCTCCAGGATCTCGTCGAGCAGTGATTGCTCAATGGCATACTTATTCTTCACATAGCCTTTTTTCGATTCTGCGTATGCGCTGATAAGGGGGGAGGCCTGCTTAAAACCTGCGAATCCGAAGTGCTCGTAAATCCTGCTCATCTCCTCCATGTTTCCTGCGGTAAGGTTTTCGTAGCGGACTTCCAGCAGGTTTTTCTCCGGGATCAGGGATTTTGTGGCAAAGTAATCTCCCATCATCCGTTTATAAATGTGGAAAATATCCTGAATCACACTCTCGGTATCGAATTTGAGCAGGTTCAGACCGGGCATCATCTGCGAAAAGAAGTGACGGGTAGAAAGGATCACATCCACAGGGTTGCGGTAAATATGAATAAAGCGTGCATCCGGAAACATCTCCAGCAGCATGGGTATGCGGGCGGTGTTCACGGGGTTTTTCGATAAAAAGCGCTGCTTCCCCGTGTATAAAATCGCTTTGTTGATCACCCTGCGGTAATCTTCCATGAAGTCCTGGCGCAGGCTTTCATCACTGGCGCTGAAGTTCAGAAATTCATCATAGAACTGCCTGATGAGTGGAGGAAAATACCAGTAGTAGTAGAAACAGGCGGGTGTGCGCGCTCCCAGGCTGAATTCTTCTTCCTGGGGATATTCGGTGCTGAGTTTCACATTGTCGCCCTTACGGGTGAGCGGCATGATCATCTTCATGATATTTTTAAAGATGAAACGGCTCCCCGCCGCCAGGGTCTGGTCGGGGAATACACTCTGGTAGGTGGTCACATAGGCCGCAAGCGGATCCTGGCAAAGCAGGTTGTGCAGGTGTGTGGTCCCGCTGCGCCAGTGGCCCAGGATGAATACCGGCGGCTCATCGAAGCTTACCCTGGAAGCCTTATCGTCGTAGGCGGCCTTTTCATACATCCTGAACGGGACCCCGATCATGCTGATGGCTGCAATAATGAAGGCCCTCCCATGATAGCCTTTGTCCACGCCGTATTTCCGCATCAGACGCAGCAAATGCGGGTACTTGTATCCTACTGCAGGCGGCAGGTAAAGCCGGAATGTTTCGCGGGTGTATCGTGTTTTCCCCATAAAGTGGTAAAATTAAAAAAAGCCTGCTTGAAAACAAACAGGCTTTTTAAACAGTGCAATGAAACTTCATCCGTTTACAATTCACGCATAAGGCACAATGTGTAAACCATAAACCCTGAATTTATTAGCGTAAATTTCTATATCTCTTCAGTGTCAACAACTTTAGCCAGCAATTCGGCATAGGGTACGCTCAGGTATTTCCTGCCCTCAAATTCGATCTCGGTACCCGAAAATTGTTTGTAAAATACCGTATCGCCAATGGCCACTTCACAGTTTTCAATATTGCTCAGCGAAACCACTTTGGCAAATAAGGGTTTCTCTTTGGCCGTATCGGGGATGATGATCCCCGCGGCAGTGGTCTGCTCTTTCTTATCATCGCTGATGTCCAGAATTACGTTCTGGTTCAATGGTTGGAGTTCTTTCATGTTATTTATGTTTTTGTTGTTTTATGTTTTTTTGGGTTCAGGGTTCAGGGTTCAGGGTTCAGGGTGCAGGGTGTTAGTATTTATATTCTGACTACTGACTTCTTATCCTAGCTTCCTATTCCCAGCAGGGTGTTGATCCTGTTCTTGTCGAAACCCACGATGATCTCTCCCTCAATATCGGTTTGCGGAACGCCCTGCTGACCGCTTCTTCGAACCATTTCCTCCGCCGCCGATTGGTCGCGCGACACGTCCACATCCGTGAAACGGATCCCGTTCTTCCTTAAGTGGGTCTTCAGGGTCGTGCACCAGCTGCAGCTCGGGGTAGAATACACGGTAACCCGTTTGGCCGGCTTGTCGGGGTCGGCATCCACGGCCACAAATGCACTCTCAAAAATGGAAGTGAAAAAGCCGGGGTGATGGCATCCTTTGACGACATTCCTGAATTCCCCCTTCTCGAAAATGATCATGCTCGGAGCCGATGTAATATTGTACACGGGGTGGATGTCCCTGACCATATTGGTGTCGGCAGTGAAAACTTCTACATCCTTGTTTTCTGCCAGCGCGGCTGACAAATTTTCATAGGCGCAGTCGCTCTGCTCTGATCCTTTCTTATACAACAGGACATAAGCTTTGTCCGTGTTCCTGATCTTTTCAAGCAATTCCTGATGCGATTGTATTTCTTTCATCCTGTTTTTTCGGATACCGTAATCAACATATATGCCAATTGAAGTTATTTAGAAAGGCTTATAAATTAGCCGGATTTAACTGACATTTTTGCAGGAGCCGGATATCGGATACCGGATACCGGATAC
>NPID01001200.1_pt3 | contig 41561 bp, 43 predicted proteins | sample 8637491 | NCBI WGS metagenome assembly NPID01 (sample SAMN07420843, study PRJNA396082) | bioreactor metagenome | isolation source: sample BA6 brine-fed electro-methanogenic bioreactor BA | place: Japan: Kochi | collected 2016-06-14 | reverse complement strand
CCACATCTGGTGCTGGCCGACCTCGGTGGCAATAATGGCATCGTCCTCGGTCAGTTCGCGTATTTTCTCGATAACGAATTGGGGCTTGATGATGCTGCTGGAAGGCTTGTAACTCATGGGATGCTTCTTTTTCCAGGCCGCGAGCTCCTCGCGCCATGGCACGGTCGCGGCAACCAACTCGTCCACCTCGTCGCCGGCTTCGACGAGCTTCTTGACGAGCTTGTCGAGCACATCTTTCAATTCCCCGACTATCGGCAGATCGACTCGGACATTTTTCTTGATCGATGTCGGGTCGATATCGACGTGGATGATTTTGGCGTGAGGGGCAAAGGTGGCTATCTTTCCGGTCACCCGGTCGTCAAAACGCGCTCCGACAGCGATCAAAAGATCGGATTCGGTAACGGCCATATTGGCGTAGTAGGTGCCGTGCATCCCCAGCATCCCCAGAGAAAGAGGGTGTCTCTTGGGAAAAGAAGCCATCCCCATCAGGGTGGTCGTGACCGGAGCCTGGATGGTTTCGGCAAAGCTCACCAATTCCGAGGTGGCATCAGAAAGGGTCGCTCCGCCCCCCACATAAATGACCGGCTTGCGGGCTTTAAGAATCATCTTGATAGCTTTTTCGACCTGCCGGGGATTACCGCTATAGGTCGGTTTGTAGCCCCGCAACTCAACCTGGTCAGGGTAGACGAATTTGGTTGCAGCCACCTGCACGTCCTTGGGCAGATCGACCAATACCGGGCCGGGCCGCCCGGTACGAGCGATGTAAAACGCCTCCTTCATGATGCGCGCCAACTCCCTGATATCCTTCACCAGGAAATTGTGCTTGGTAATCGGCCGGGTGATACCAACAATGTCGGCTTCCTGGAAGGCATCGTTACCAATCAGGGGGGTCGGAACCTGTCCGGTGATAATCACCAGGGGAATGGAATCCATGTAGGCGGTGGCGATACCGGTGATCGTATTGGTCGCTCCCGGACCGCTGGTGGCGATGGCCACCCCCACCTTCCCGGTTGCCCTGGCATACCCGTCGGCGGCATGTACCGCAGCCTGCTCGTGCCGAGTCAAGATGTGCTTGATAGGTGAATCCATCAGGTCGTCATAGATATTGATGACCGCGCCCCCAGGGTAACCAAAAACCGTGTCTACCCCCTCGAGGTGCAGGCATTCGAGCAGAATTTTCGAACCGGTCATTTTCACGCGAGTACTCCTCCAGAAATATCAGATCAGAAACAGAAGTGTTCGCCGGCCCACCAAAAGGTTGCCGGAATCAGCTTTTTAACTGGGAGACATCCCTGACCGCCCCGCTGGCGGCGCTGGTGGTCATGGCCGCGTAGGCCTGCAACGCCCTGCTGACCGGACGGTCACGGTGGGCCGGCTTCCAGGCGGCGTCCCCCTTGGCATCCATGGCCTGCCGTCGGCGATCCAGCTCCTCTTCGGAAAGGTCCACCCCGATTGTCCGGCCGGGGATATCGATCCGAATTACATCCCCCTCGCGGATTAAACCAATCGGACCAGCTTCGGCGGCCTCGGGCGAAACGTGGCCGATGGAAAGCCCGGAGGTCCCCCCAGAGAAACGCCCGTCGGTGATCAGCGCACAGACTTTACCAAGCCCCTTGGATTTAAGGTAACTGGTGGGATAGAGCATCTCCTGCATGCCCGGCCCGCCCTTGGGGCCTTCATAAGAGATGATGACGACATCCCCGGGCTTGATCCGGTCATCGAGAATTCCTTCTACGGCCGCTTCCTGGCTTTCGAAAATCCTGGCCGGACCGGTGAATTTCCAGATCGATTCGTCAACCCCGGCCGTTTTCACGATGCAACCGTCCGGCGCCAGATTTCCGTAAAGAACCGCCAGCCCGCCGTCTCGGCTGTAGGCATGGGCCAAATCGCGAATGCAGCCGGCTTCACGATCCTTGTCCAGCGACTCCCAGCAGACCTGCTGGCTAAAGGGTTCGATGGTGGGGACATGGCCGGGCGCCGCCGAAAAGCGCCTGAGCGCCCTGTCGTCTCCGGTCGTACAGATATCCCACCGGCGGATGGCTTCACCCAGGGTTTCGCTATGGACCGTTTTGACATCACGGTGAATCAGACCACCGCGATCCAGTTCTGCGAGGATGCCGAACACCCCGCCGGCCCGGTGAACATCCTCCATATGGTAATCGGCGGTCGAAGGAGCCACCTTGCACAGGTGTGGGGTATCAAGGGACAGGCGATTCATGTCGCGCATGGAGAAATCGACCTCCCCTTCCCGCGCCACCGCCAGCAGATGCAGTACCGTGTTGGTAGAACCGCCCATGGCAATGTCAAGCCGCATGGCATTTTCAAAGGTTTCAGCCGTGACAATGGAGCGCGGCAGAACCGACGCGTCATCCTGCTCGTAGTAGCTTCGACACAGTTCAACAATTCGCTGCCCAGCCTCAATAAAGAGGTCGCGGCGAAATTCGTGGGTTGCCACCAGGCTGCCGTTACCGGGGAGGCTCAATCCCAGGGCCTCGGTGAGGCAGTTCATCGAGTTGGCGGTAAACATGCCTGAACAGGAACCGCAGGTCGGGCAGGCGCTGCGTTCGAACTCGAGGACATCCGACTCGCTGACCCCCGGCGTTGCCCCGGCGACCATGGCATCAACCAGATCAAGGCTCAGCGTCTTACCGCCGATGGTCGCCTTGCCCGCCTCCATAGGACCACCACTGACGAATATTGCCGGAATATTGAGACGCATAGCAGCCATGAGCATTCCGGGAGTAACCTTGTCGCAATTGGAAATGCATACCAGGGCATCGGCGCAGTGGGCGTTTGCCATATATTCGACGGTGTCGGCGATCAGTTCGCGGGATGGCAGGCTGTAAAGCATGCCGCCATGACCCATGGCGATGCCGTCGCAAATGGCCATGGTGTTGAACTCTTTGGCAATACCGCCAGCCTTGGTTATTTCACCGGCAACCAACTGACCCAGGTCCTTGAGATGGACATGGCCGGGAACAAATTGAGTAAAGGAATTGACCACGGCGACAACCGGCTTGCCGAAGTCTTCAGACTTCACTCCGGTGGCCCGCCAGAGGGCGCGAGCCCCAGCCATATTTCGCCCCTCGATAGTCGTTGCTGAACGGAATTTTGGCATGAATTTCCCTTGGTTGTGCAAAAAAGGAAGTAAATTGGACCTTATTGTCCAAGGTCCCTGGTGAACTGTTGAATCGGCAAAGTGCTAAAAGTAAAAAACGCCCCCAAGAGGGACGATCCTTCTGGTAGTGCCGTGGCCAAGAATTGCGGGCAGCCAACCTCCCCCGCCTGGAAGAACCTGGCGCGAGCAACCGAAGACGCAACAACCATGTATGGCCCGGACAAATGTTCATTCGGGCCCAACAAACCCCTCCCCATACTGCGAAAGGGTTCGGGCAAAAACCCAAACCCTTTCGGTACCGCAAATCTGAAAGTTCTTACTGTCGATACTGGCTCAGAATACGTTCCATCTCATCCCTGCCCGCCAATTTCAATTTTTGAACCTTTTTCCTTTCCACTTCTTCTTCAGACGTCAAGTACACTTTTTGATCAAGCTGCTCCAATTCTTTTTCGAGCAGAACGTGTTCCTCATAAAGCATCCGAAACCGGGCATTATTGTCAACCAGTTCCTGAACCAGCGTCTGATCTTTCTCGTCCATTTAGCACCTCCCCGGAAAAGGTTAAAAAGAGAGTGGAAACGCCATTTTAAGATAGCGGATGACCTGCGCGATGTCAACCTTCAATCGAGGCTTCTCCCTGGCTCTTCGCCCACATGATTTCAGCCTCGGAAGGACGGATGTAGGTCGGGGTCAAATGCTCAAGGGCAATCACCTTGCCCTGGCGGAAATCTTCCAGAACCAGGGCTGCCGCCGAGGAGGCGCGGGGGGCATTGAGCGGCCAGGGAACAAAGTGGGCGCGGGCACCAAGTCGGCGGACAATCAAGGTCTGATAGGCCTTCGCGCCATCGCCGACAAAAAGGACGCTCCCCTCCAGACTGGCCAAAAGTTTTTCCGGCGGCAGTACCTGCTCTGGGCCACGGGATACCGGCAGGCCCATTTCCCAGTCGTAAAGTCCGGCATAGACCTCTGTTTTTCTGGCATCCAGAAGAGCGCAGACCGGATATCGGGCAAAGGCGGCCTGCATAGCGAGGGTCCGCAATGAAGACACCCCGACAATCTCTTTTCCACAGGCCAGGGCCAACCCCTTGACCGTCGCCACCCCGACCCGCAGCCCCGTGAACGAGCCTGGTCCGAGGACCACCCCGAAGGCCGTAACCTCCCCAATGGCCATATCAGCGTCTTTTAGCAGCTGATCCATTGAAATCAGCACCCGGTCGGTGTGGGTCCCCTTGACGTTAAGCAGGATTTCTCCCAGCACCTGATTCCCCCGGGTTAGGGCAACACTGCCTGCGGGGGTGGAGGTATCGACCGTAAGAAGGATCTCGTTCACTATTGCCCCCCGAAGAAGAGACGGACAATATCGTTGTAAAAGGCCAGCCCCATCAGCAGCAGCAGTAGGATAAGGCCTATCTGCTGGGCAATTTCCCGGGTGCGCAGGGAAAGCGGCCGCCGGAAGACCAGCTCGAAAAGATTGAAAAACAGGTGCCCACCATCCAGGATCGGGATGGGCAGCAGGTTGAGAATGCCGAGCTGAATGCTGAGAAAGGCGAGGATGGTCAGAAGACTCGCGAAATCGGTCTGAGCGGCCTGGCCGGCAATCTGGACGACCGTGATCGGTCCGCCGATATTTTTTGAGGAAACGTGACCCGCAAACAGCTTCTGAATAAAGACCAGCGTCAGTTTAATCAGCTCCACAGCCCGCTCGGCGCCTGCACGAATTGCCGGCAGCAGATCGAAACGCTTGAAAACCGTATCCTGATGAGGCGATACGCCGATGAGATAATCGCTACCGTTGGTCTGCTCACGGACTGGCTGAATGGTCAATTCAACAGTGCGCCCATCCCGCTCTACGGTGAAGGTTTGCGGTCTTTCTCCCTGAGCCTGAATCGTGGGTTTCAGATCGTACCAGGATTCAATGGGCGCCTCGCCTACCGCAACAATCTTATCGCCAACCTCCATGCCGGCGGCAAGGGCCGGCATTCCCGGGGCAAGGTTGCCGATAACAGCCTCCTGAACAGGGAGCAGGCCAAGCGATTGCAGCCCCTCGACCCCCCCGCCCTCCGGGCTCATTACGAGTTCGACTAGGCTGCCATTGCGCTCAAGATCAATACTGAGCGGTGAACCCGCATGGGCAATGATGGTCGTATTGGTATCAGACCAGGAGCCAACCTCATCCCCGTTGATGGAGATAATACAATCGCCGGGCTTGAACCCGGCACGGGCACCCTCTGATTCGGCAACGACATACCCGACACAGGGGGCGTTGTCGAGAAACGCGGGAAGATTGACCCCGACCAGGAAAGCCAGAGGCAGAACCAGAAAGGGAAGCGCCAGATTCATCAGGGGCCCGGCGGCGATAATTGCGGTTCGGCTCGAAACGGGCTTATGGGCAAACGAACGAACCTTTTCTTCTTCGGTCAGCTCGGCCTTTTCCCCTTCCTCACCGCCGCCTTCGCCTAGCATCTGGACATAGCCGCCGAGCGGTACCGCGCAAATCATGTATTCGGTCTCCCCCCATTGCCTGGAAACGAGGCGGGGGCCGAAGCCGAGGGAAAATTTCAACACCTTGACCCCGGCCATCTTCGCAACGCAGAAGTGGCCGAGTTCATGGATGAAAACCAGAATGCCAAGCATGATTATGCCAGCAAGGACGGTCAGCATGTATCCTCCGGTCAGTGGGCGGCGTCGATGACCCGCCGGGCGGCAACCCGTGCTTTGCGGTCGGCCCTCAAAGCACCATCGATATGGGTCAGCGTTTCGTTACGATGCCCGTCAAGGGTTGCACGGATCGTGGTGGAGATATCAAGAAAGGAAATTTCGCCATTCAGAAAAGCCTCTACGGCAACCTCGTTGGCGGCATTAAGTACCGCTGGCGCCGTCCCGCCCTCGCGTAGCGCGTAATAGGCCAGAGCCAGGCAGGAAAACCGACCGAAGTCGGGCTTTTCAAAGGTCAGCGTTCCGAGGGAACAAAGATCCAAAGGAGGAAGGTTGAGAGACAACCGCTCCGGATAGGAAAGCGCATACGCAATGGGGGCCTTCATGTCCGGGATACCCAGTTGGGCAATCACCGAGCCGTCGATATATTCCACCATCGAATGAACGATACTCTGGGGATGGATGTGAACTGCAATTCGATCAGCGGGCAAATCGAACAGCCACTTGGCCTCGATCACTTCGAGGCCTTTATTCATCATGGTCGCCGAGTCGACGGTGATTTTTCTCCCCATGCTCCAATTGGGATGATTAAGGGCATCAGCCGGAGAAACTTTTTTCAATTCCGCATGCGAATGATTGCGGAACGGGCCTCCCGAGGCGGTTAGAATCAACCGCCGCACATCGCATTTACGATGCCCCTCAAGCGACTGAAAAATAGCCGAATGCTCGCTGTCAACGGGATAAAGCTTGACACCTTTGCGTGCCACCGCTTCCATGACCAGGGGACCGGCAGCGACCAGGGTTTCCTTGTTGGCCAGTGCGACATCCTTGCCCGCTTCGATAGCCGCCATGGTGGGAACCAGGCCCGCTGCCCCGACCACCGCCGAGACCACCATATCCACTTCGGGATAGGCCGCACAGGCAATCAGCCCCTCGACCCCGGACAATATTTCAGGCGCAGCCGGCCCCAGGGACTCTTTTAATTGCCTTGCATCGGCAGGACTGACCACGGCGACAGCAAGGGGCCTGAACTGACGTACCTGTTCGGCGAGGCGGACCAGATTGCTCCCGGCGGTCAAGGTCAAAACCCGGTAGCGATCCGGATTGGCGGCAACAATCTCCAGGGTACTGACACCGATAGATCCGGTGGACCCCAAAATAGCAAGATTTTTCATCACTTAACCCCTATCCCCCAAGCCTCAGAAGAGCGTAGTAATAGGCGGGCGGAAAAGCAAACAGGAGGCTGTCCAGGCGGTCAAGGATGCCGCCATGGCCGGGGATGATGGCCCCGGAGTCCTTGACGCCGAAACTGCGCTTAAGCATCGACTCGAAAAGATCGCCAATCTGACCAAGAGCACCGAGGGCTAAACCGAGAAACAGACAATCGCCCAGATTCAGCTCGGGGAAAAACCAAGCACGGGCCAGGATGGCCCCGATTATGCTCCCGGACAGACCGCCAATTGCGCCCTCAACACTCTTGTTGGGACTGATCGCCGGATATAGCTTGCGATTTCCTAGAGACACGCCCGTGAAATAGGCGGCAGTATCACCGGCCATAACGATAAGCAGAACCAGGAAAATCCACTCCCTGCCCAGAGGCAGCTCGCGCAGGAGCACCAGATGACCCAGCATCAGAGGCAGATAAAGAAAGCCAAAGACAATCAGAGCCAAGTGCGCCACAACCGTGGCAAGATCCCGAAAGCGGAAGAGAAAGTGAATCGCGAAAAAAAACACCAACAGGACCAGCCAGCCTTGAAAAGCCAGTGGATATCCGGCCCCGAGAAGGGGAACCAGACAGGTTCCGCCAACGATGGCGAGCAGGCGTTCCCGATTCCTTTCGGGGGGCAACCCCATGCCGTAAAATTCAACAAGCGCCAGCAGGGCTACCCCGGTAATCAGAAGGCCGAAAAAGAACGTATTGGCATAGCTGACAAACAGGATTAACAGAGGCAGGGCCACAAGGGCGGTAAGAATTCGCTGTTTAATGATGTTCCTCCTCGCCATCATCTCCGCCTCTGGCCACCTGGGCACCTGTCAGACCGAAGCGCCGCTGTCGGCGTCCAAACTCGCGGAGAGCCATCTGGAGTTCCTGTTGGTTGAAATCGGGCCAGAGCGCGTCGGTAAAATATAGCTCGGTATAGGCGAGTTGCCACAAGAGAAAATTGCTGATGCGCATTTCACCGCTGGTGCGAATCAGCAGGTCCGGTTCCGGCAGGTCCTGGGTATCCAGGGCCTGGGCAAAGATCTGCTCATCGATATCCTGAGAGGTCATTCCCCCGGCCAGCACCTGTTCAGCAAGAGCTCTGGCGGCCCGCAGAATCTCGTCCCTGCCTCCATAGGAGAGGGCCAGAGTCAACACCATTTCCTTGTTTTCTGCCGTCTGCCTGGTAGTTTCGGCGAGAATTTTCCCGACCTCCGCAGGCAAACGCCGAGTGTCGCCGATGACCTTGAGCCGAATCCGCTGACTCAGCATCGTTTTGAGTTCACTTTTCAGATAGCGACCGAGTAATCCCATCAAGGCACTGACCTCCGCATCCGGACGCCCCCAGTTTTCAGAACTGAAGGCATAGAGGGTCAGGTACTTGATTCCAAGGTTGCGGCATTCTTCGACGATGGATTGAACCGCTTCCACTCCTCGGTGATGACCAGCGATTCGCGGCAGGTGACGTTGTTCGGCCCAGCGGCCGTTGCCATCCATGATAATGGCGAGATGACGGGGGATTCGCATGCAGGTGGCTCACAATAAAGCACTGGGTCTGTAATAAACAAGAGTTTAAGCTAACATGAAAATGGCGCTGCAGGCAAGAAGGGAACTACCAAATAGGCGGGGCAAGAAAAGGGCGCCGTCGCCGGCGCCCTGAACAGGATTTATTCAACAATGGCATTAACCGGACAGCTGTCCTGGCAAGCCTGACAATCAGTGCAATCGTCATTGATGGCGTAGATATCGCCGGACTCAACAATTGCACCGACCGGACAGGTATCAACACAGGTACCACAGGCAATACATTCTTCGGTGATTTTCATAACGACTTTACCTCCTCTGGTTGATGGGACAGAGACCTAGATCTCCATCACCTCTTTTTCCTTGGCCGCAACGGCCTCATCAACTTTTCTGACGAATTCGTCGGTGATCTCCTGGATTTCCTTTTCACCGCGCTTCAGTTCATCCTCAGAAATTTCCTTTTCCTTTTCAAGCTTCTTCAGCGCTTCGTTACTGTCCCGGCGGGCGTTCCGCACCGATATTTTGGCGTCCTCGCCCATCCTCTTGGCGAGCTTGACCATTTCCCGGCGACGTTCTTCGGTAAGGGGGGGAATGGAAATCCGCACCAACTGCCCGTCGGAAGACGGATTGAGACCGAGATCGGATTTGAGAATCGCTTTTTCAATTTCGGGGATCAGATTTTTTTCCCAGGGCTGAATGGTGATCATCCGCGGCTCGGGGACGGCCAGTGTCCCGACCTGGTTAAGCGGGGTGGGCGTGCCATAATAATCAACCCGCACCTCGTCGAGCAGAGAAATAGAAGCCCTGCCGGTCCGGACCTTGGCAAAATCCTTCTTCATGGCTTCGAGCGCTTTGTTCATCCCGGAACGGGTCTTTTTGAGGACGTCGTTATACATAGCAATCACTCTCCTTTGACAATGGTGCCGATCGCCTCACCAAGCACAACCTTCTTGATGTTGCCCGTCCCGGTCAGATCAAAAACGATAATGGGAAGGTTATTGTCCATGCACAAAGAAGTTGCGGTGGCGTCCATCACCTGAAGTCCTTTTTTCAGCACATCCAGGTAAGTCAGGCTGGGATATTTGACGGCCTCCTTATCCTTGGCAGGATCAGAACTGTAAACTCCGTCCACCTTGGTGGCCTTGAGAATCACATCGGCGCCGATTTCCATGGCCCGCAGGCTTGCTGCCGTATCGGTCGTGAAATAGGGATTACCGGTACCGGCGCCAAAAATGACCACCCGACCTTTTTCAAGGTGGCGGACGGCCCTGCGACGGATATACGGCTCGGCAACTTCCTGCATTTCGATGGCCGATTGCACCCGAGTAACCACCCCGACCTTTTCCAAGGCGTCCTGGAGGGCAAGACTGTTCATTACCGTGGCCAGCATTCCCATATAATCGGCGCTGGCCCGATCCATTCCACGAGATGCCGCGGCGACGCCGCGGAAGATGTTTCCGCCGCCGATCACCAGGGCAACCTGCACTCCCATGCTCATGACTTCCCGAATCTCGCCGGCAATACCGGTAATAACATCGGGATCAATACCGTATCCCTGTTTTCCAGCCAGGGCCTCGCCGGAAAGCTTGAGCAGGATGCGTTTGTATTTGGGTGTGTTCTCTGCCATAGAGGACCTGTCAATATTTTGTCGGTTTAATTACCGCTGAGCGCTGCAACTTCGGCGGCGAAATCATCGGCCTTCTTCTCCAGGCCTTCTCCGAGCTGGTAGCGAACGAACCGGCTGAGAATCACTTCACCGCCGGTTTCCTTACCGACGGCTTCGACGACTTTATTGATCTTCTGGTCGGGGTCGATCACAAAGGCCTGCTCAAGAAGGCAGATCTCTCCAAAGAACTTGTTGATCTGGCCTTCCAGGATCTTTTCGATGATGTTGTCGGGCTTGCCGCTCTCCTTGGCCTTGACCCGCATAATGTCCTTTTCCCGTTCGATCACCTCGGCGGGAACCTCGGCGCGATTGAGATACTGGGGATTGGCGGCCGCCACATGCATGGCCAGCTGCCGGGCCAGTTCGACGACTCGTTCGTCATTGGCCTTGGCGGTGTCAAGCTTGACCAGAACGCCAATCTTGCCTCCGCCATGGACGTAAGAGGCAACCACCCCCGGGGTGGCTTCCAGGCGGGCGAAACGGCGGATGTTCATATTCTCGCCGATGGTCGCCACCTGGTGAGTCAGCTCATCGCCCACGGTCCGGCCGGTGCCGGGAAAAGCGATCTGGTTCAGCGCTTCCACATCGGCAGGGCCTTCCTTCAGAACGGCTTCAGCCACACCGGCGGCGAACTTCTGAAAAGCTTCATTCTTGGCAACAAAATCGGTTTCGGCGTTGACTTCAACAAGAACGCCAAGGTTCCCTTCGCCGGCAGCGACAACCATTCCTTCGGCGGCCACCCGGCCGGCCTTCTTGGCCGCGGCGGAAAGACCCTTTTTCCGCAAAAAGTCAACAGCTTCTTCCATAATTCCGCCGGTCTCGTTCAGGGCTTTCTTGCAGTCCATCATCCCCGCGCCGGTCTTGGCACGAAGTTCGGCCACCATAGATGCGGTAATGTTTGCCACGTCTACCTCCTCTATTCTCACGGGAGCTACCCCGCTTTGGTTTGACAATCGGTTGATTGTCGGCGTCCCGACCCTCTGCAGCCAGACTGCGGATCGGGGCACCGACCTATTAGGAAAAACCTGTCGATCAAGCCTCAGCGGGAGCTTGATCTCCGGCAGATTCGGCCGCAACCGGCTCCTGCCCTTCAGCGTCACCGCCTTCGGCCTCGGTGCGGATAGCCGATTCGCGAGCCTGGGTTCCCTCGATACAGGCATCGGCCATACGGGAAGCAAACAGGCGGATGGCGCGGATCGCGTCATCGTTGCCGGGGATAATGTAATCGATTTCGTCGGGGTCGCAGTTGGTATCGACTACGGCAACCACAGGTATCCCGAGCTTGCGGGCTTCCTTGACGGCAATCGCTTCCTTTTTGGGGTCAATGACGAACATCGCACCGGGAAGCTTGGTCATACCCTTGATCCCGCCGAGGCTCTTTTCAAGCTTGGCTTTTTCGCGCTCGAGCTGCAGAGCCTCTTTTTTGGTGATCAGGTCGTAGGTTCCATCCTGGGCCATGGTCTCGATCTTCTTCAGACGATCGATACTGGCCTTGATGGTGGAGAAATTGGTAAGCATGCCTCCGAGCCAGCGATTATTGACATAGAACTGGCCGGCACGACTGGTTTCCTCCATAATCGCGTCCTGAGCCTGCTTCTTGGTACCGACAAACAGAACCCTCTCCCCGCCCTCGACAACCTCCTTGACGAAGCTGTAGGCGTTTTTGAAATAGCGGACCGTCTTCTGCAGGTCAATGATGTAGATGCCGTTACGGGCCCCGAAGATGTAGGGTTTCATCTTGGGGTTCCAACGCTTGGTCTGATGCCCGAAGTGGACACCGGCCTCCAGAAGCTGCTTCATGGTGATCTGTGCCATTTTTTTCCTTTTCTCCTTTGCTTTGTTTGATGACCTCCGCTCCTGTCTTCTCCGCCGGAACCCCGTGCTTTCTGCCGGGGAAGCCTCCGCGCGGATCAAGAAGCGTGCGTTCTTGAACAACGGGTGTGTATACCATGGGACCCTCTTGATGGCAAGGGAAAAATGGCCGCGAATCCGGTTTACATCCCCGCATAACTATACTAAGATTCCGGGTCATGTCCGCAGGTCGAATCTATCGCTATATCAGTCGGGAAGTCGTCATTCCGACGGCTCTGGGATTACTGATTTTCACCTTCGTGCTTCTGATGGGGCGCATCCTCAAACTGGTGGAAATGGTCATCAACAAAGGCGTCCCCTTTGTTGACATTGCCCTGCTGTTCGCCTACCTGCTCCCCGCCTTCCTGGTGATAACCATCCCCCTGGCGTTCCTGCTCGGGGTTCTGCTCGGCTTTGGCCGACTTTCGGCCGACAGCGAAGTTATTGCCATGAAATCCTCCGGAATCAGCCTTTACCAGATGATTCTCCCGGTTCTGGCCATCGCTGCTCTGGCCAGTATCGCCACAGGCATGCTTACACTATTTCTTGAACCGGCCGGCAATAGCGCCTTTCGCAGCCAGGTTTTCCAGATCGCCTCGAGCAGGGCCAGCATCGGCATTCTTCCTCGGGTGTTTAACGACGAATTCGATGGCCTGGTCATTTACACCAATGAGGTCGATGACCGCACCAGTGTCATGGATGGTATCTTTATCTCCGACGAACGAGTCGGCAGCACCCCTTCGGTCATTCTTGCCCGCCAGGGGCGGATCATTTCGGACTCCCAGGCCCTCTCTCTGACCATGCGACTTAGCGACGGCACTATCCACCGGCACGCCGTCGACGCCAAGGAAGACACCTATCAGATCATTGATTTCGATACCTACGATATCAATCTCAACATGGGGCAGGAACTGACCAGCAACAGCCGGCAGAAAAAGCCGAAGGAACTCACCATGGCCGAGTTGCGCGAAAGGCAGCAGAGTGCAGTGCCCCCCGAGATGCGCAGAGCTTATGCCGTGGAAATCCAGAAACGTCTGGTGCTGCCGATGGCGCCATTGATTTTTGCTCTGGTGGGCGTGCCCCTGGGGATCCAATCGCAACGTTCCGGACGCGGTGGCGGATTCGCCATTGGCCTGCTGGTTTTTCTTGCCTATTACGTCGTATTTTCCCTGACCGGCACCTTGGCCGAGGAGGGCGGCCTGCCACCGGCACCGACCATGTGGCTGCCAAGCCTGCTGTTTATTGGGGGAGGGCTCTACCTTTTGAGGCAGACCGCCCTGGAGAGACGTTTTCTGCTTTTTGAACGGATCAGCGAAGGACCGCTGAAATTGTGCCGGCGCCTTTTACGAAGGACGTCCCGATGAGCCTGCTCAACAGGTACATACTGGGGGCCTACTTCCGGATCTTCTTTCTGGCCCTTGGCGCCTTCCTCGGCATCTACCTTCTGGTCGAATTTTTCGAACGGGTCGATGACTTTCTGGAACACCAGGCACGCCTGTCCCTTTACGTTTTATATTTTCTCAATAAAATTCCCCAGATCGTCTCCCAGGTCACGCCGCTGGCCGTGCTCATGGGTGTTTTCATGACTGTTGGCGGGTTTGGCCGCACCAACGAATTAACCGCCATGCGGGCTGGCGGCGTAAGCCTGTTGCGAATCTCGACCCCCTTGCTGGCCGTGTCACTGGCAACCACCCTTGGGGTGATGGCCATCAATGAGTACCTGCTGCCATTGAGCGTAAAAAAATCAAACTATATTTTCCGCACCGAAGTCGGTGGTAAGCCTGAAGTATCATTCAAACGAGACCGGGTCTGGTTCCGGGAAGGTGATAAGATCGTCAATGTCCGCCTGGCGCTTCCCGAAAAGGAAACCCTCCAGGGCATTTCGATTTACGATTTAAACGACGATTTTCACCTTGACCGAAGAATCGACGCCGCGCAGGCAGCCTATGAAAACAATCACTGGCGGTTTGAAAAAGTGACCGAACGGCTATTCACCGCCTCTGGAAACAACCTAGAAAAGGTTGTGCATTTGCCCGACAAAGAGTACAAGCTGTCCAAAACTCCGGAGGATTTTAAATCCACCGTTGCGAAAAACGAAGAACTCGGGTTTCGCCAATTGCGCCAACTGGCCCACAAACTCAAGGCGGAGGGGTACGATGCCACCCGCTACCGGGTGGACATGCACAGCCGCCTTGCCACTCCTTTTTCCTGTCTCATCATGGCCTTTCTCGGCATCCCCTTCGCCCTCCAGAAAGGCCGGGGAGCCAACCTCGCAACCGGTGTGACCATCAGCGTTGCCATCGGCATCGGGTATTTTATCCTTCAGGCCATCCTGCTGGCTTTCGGCTACTCCGGAGTCATCCCCCCCCTAGTCGCGGCCTGGTCTGCCAATATCCTTTTCGGACTGATGAGCATCTGGCTCATGCTGTTTGCCCGGGATTAGCCTTGTTTTCCCTGAGCCCTGTGATTTAATTGAGTTAAAATCGCATAGTTAAGGAGAGGGCATGCGTAAACTCACTATGGTCGCGGTTCTTGCATGGGGATTGTTCTCGGCTCCGGCCTGGGCGCTGGTCATCAATTCGATCGCCCCCACCACCGTCTCCACCGGTACGGCGGTCACCCTCACCGGCGGTCCCTTCACCTCAACGACCCGGGTGATCATCGGCGATTTCGAAATCACCCCGCGGCTGGTCGGAGAACGCCAGTTGGTCTTCACCGTACCAAGCCTTCCGGAAGGCGAATATGCCCTGTTCCTCCAGGACGGCCAGCAGACTTCTCAGCAGACGTACAATCTTCGGGTGGTTGAGCCGACGCCAACTATCACCAGCATGACACCTACCAATATCGACACCTGCTCGTCCGCAGACGAACGCCGGGTGACGGTTGAGGCGGGCAATGTTTTGCCCGGAGCAAGCCTGCTCCTCGATGGAGCAGCGGTTGCCTACTCCCGCAGCGGCAGGGGCAGCCTTACCTTTACGCCCCCTGCTCTGGAGGGGGGAATTTACCCGGTTCAGGTGGTCAACCCCGGAGGTACGGCCTCCCTGCCCCACTCCCTGTGGTTCAACAACATCCCGGAAATCATCAGCGTTCAGCGCGGCGAAGAGTTTGTCAATTCTTACCAACTGGTCATTACCGGAAAAAACTTCTTTTACAATTCCACGCTGGTGGTCAACGAATACCCGGTCGGCTTTTCCGATCTGCCCCCCCAGCAGCGGATCGTCATCGGCCAGGGCGCCCAGTACGGGCCTTTCGGAAACCCTGGGCGGGGGCAGTCGGACAACGTCTACTACGTCGACTGCACCACCCTGATCTACAACCGCTATCCCTATACCACCCAAGACAAAGCGGTATCACTGCAGGTGATCAACCCGGACGGCAAAAAGACCGTTCCCTTTCAAACATTCATCCCCTGATGCTTCTTTGCCGAAGGTTCTCATGGCGCAAACCAAAAGGCCCCGCCGGTTCCGGCGGGGCCTTTTGGTTTGCTGAAGACAGGATCAATACCGGTAGAACTCGGGCTTGAAAGGGCCCTCCACCGAAATCCCCAGATAATCGGCCTGGACCTGGCTCAGGGTCGTCAGTTGGACGCCGAGCTTATCCAGGTGGAGCCGGGCAACCTTCTCGTCCAATATCTTGGGAAGGACGTAAACCTTATTCTGATAAGCGTCCGGGTTGGTCCAGAGTTCGATCTGAGCCAGCACCTGGTTGGTGAAGGATGCCGACATAACGAAAGAAGGATGGCCTGTGGCGCAACCCAGGTTCACCAGACGTCCCTCAGCCAGGACGATAATCTTTTTGCCATCGGGGAAGAGCACATGATCCACCTGCGGCTTGATGTTGATCCACTCCAGGCTCCGGATACTGGCGATGTCGATCTCTAAATCGAAATGGCCGATGTTGCAGACGATTGCCTGGTCTTTCATCGCCTCCATGTGAGGCCGAGTGATGACGTCGCGGCAGCCGGTTGTCGTGACGAAGATATCTCCCAGAGGGGCAGATTCTTCCATGGTGGTCACCTGGTAGCCCTCCATGGCCGCCTGCAGCGCGATGATCGGGTCGATTTCGGTGATCAGCACCCGAGCGCCGAGCCCGCGCATGGCCTGGGCACAGCCCTTGCCCACATCACCGTAGCCGGCGACCACAACGACTTTGCCAGCCACCATCACGTCGGTAGCCCGCTTGATGCCATCGGCCAGGGACTCCCGGCAACCGTAGAGATTGTCAAATTTGCTCTTGGTCACCGAATCGTTCACATTGAAGGCCGGGCATTGGAGCGTCCCGGCCTTGGCCATCTGGTAAAGACGATGAACACCGGTGGTGGTTTCCTCGGAAAGGCCGCGAACCTCCTTCATGATTGCGGGATGCTTTTCATGCATAATCTGGGTGAGATCCCCGCCGTCATCCAGCAGCATGTTGGGGGTCCAGCCGGCGGGCCCCTTGATGGTCTGCTCCACGCACCACCAGTACTCCTCTTCGCTTTCCCCCTTCCAAGCAAAGACCGGAATGCCGGCTTCGGCGATGGCAGCCGCTGCGTGGTCCTGGGTCGAGAAGATATTGCAGGAACTCCAGCGCACTTCGGCGCCGAGATGCACCAGGGTTTCAATCAGTACGGCGGTCTGAATGGTCATATGCAGACACCCGGCGATGCGGGCGCCCTTGAGGGGCTGGCTGTGACCGAACTCGTCGCGCAGGGCCATCAGACCGGGCATTTCGGTTTCAGCAATCTCGATTTCCTGGCGACCCCAGCGGGCAAGGGTCAGGTCCTTGACCTTGAAATCATCTTTGGTTACCGACGCTTCCATAACGTTTTACACTCCTTTGGGTTGAATGTGGGCAGTGGAGACATCGGGGTTCAAATCCTCCCTACCCGCCACAGCGGTTTTTTCCGCTTTCAGAACAAAAACCCCCAGGGCATCGCTCTGCCCTTCGACGCTCTTGAGTTCTTTTATTGAAAATCCAGCGCTATCCAGCCAATGATGCAACTCTTCAAACTCGAAGCCAAGCCACTGGTCGGCCATACGCTCCCGAGCCCACTCCCTTTCATGGCGCTGCAGGTCGGCAATGATCAGCACACCAGCGGGCCTTAACACCCTGTGCAGTTCATCGAGCACGGCGACGGGTTGAGCGGCATGATGGAACACCATGTTGAGCACCGCAGCATCGATCTCTCCATCTCCCACCGGGAGATGGGTCATGTCCCCAAGCCGCAACTCTACGCCCTTAAGATTTTCGCTCCTTACCCGCTCACCGGCTTCACGAAGCATCGCTGGCGAATGATCAATGCCAATCACCCGCGAAGCCTTTTGACAGAGGGTGGAGAGCAATATCCCCGTGCCAAGTCCGAGCTCCAAAGCCACCCCGCACGAGGGTATCTGATCGAGCAAGGCATTCTGGTAGGTGGCGACCGGGAGGATCGAGCCCGCCAGCACATCCCAATCGCGGGCATGACGATCGAAAAAGTCCTGGCTTCGCCGTCTGCGGTCTTCGAGAATCGCTGCCATGCCGGCAAGATCCTTCTTGCTTTCGGGCAAGGAAGCCAGTCTTGAGCCCAGGGCCGGCCAGATTTCGTTGAAAAACCCGTTCTTCGCCTCCAGGCGATAATAGGCCCAGGTTCCCTGTCGCTTTACCGACAGAATCCCAGCATCGGAAAGAATCTTGAGATGGCGCGAAATGCGCGATTGTCCCATGGTCAGAATCGTGGTCAATTCCTGTACGGTGAATTCGCCCCGTGCAAGAACCGCCACAAGGCGCAAGCGGGTCGGGTCGCTTAGCGCTTTCAGAACATTCAACATGAACATCAACTTTTGATGGAAGGATAAATCAATTTTTCTTGATTTACCACATCAACTCTTCATGGTCAACCAATAAAAAAGGGCGGACCCTTGGGTCCGCCCCCATCCAACCTTATTTGTAGTCCCCCTAAAGGGCGAGTACCNNGTACCAGATTGTGCAACGTACCCGTGTCCTTTTCTCTGAATTGAACCCTCAATTCCAGCGCTGACGGGGCCTCGCCGGGGAAAAACAGGAACCCGCGCCCCAGGGCTCCCGGCTGAATGACGCGATTCTCCAACTGTTTGTTGGCCAGGTCGCGGGAGATCTCCCGCCCGGTTTCGTCGGAGGTTCCCGCCTGGGCGCCGCCAATAACGGCACCGCCGGCACCGCCGACGGCAGCCCCTTTAACCGCCGCCGAGCCGACGTTTTCACCGGTCAGTACACCGATAGCCGCCCCCAGAAGGGCGCCTCCGGTAGCACCCAACAGGGACCCCTTTCCCGCTCCTTTGGCGATAGTGCCATATTCCGAACTTTTTTCAATTCGCTGGTAGGCCGTCCTGCTTTCCAGAAGGTTCCAGTAGTTGCCTTGAGCATCGATCAGAAAGGTTTGCCCGGGCACAATTTCCAAACCGTGCGACCCTCGGTTATCAACAATTATCTGCACCGGCAGCAATCCGGCACTGCGGATATCAAACCCAAAGGCCTGTTTGGCAGCAGCCTTGTCCGCGAAAGACTGAGCGGCCACCTGGGCACCGGCTACGTTCTGCATTCCAGGATACGCCGATGGGGGCTTGAAAGAGAGTTCCTGGCTCTTATACGAAGCACAGCCAAAAACAAGGGAAATAACGCATGCAACAAAGGTGGTGGGAAGAACGTATTTTTTCATCATGGCTTTACCCCCTTTGGGCCAAAAATTACTGCCAATTGCCCCTTTATTTTATCACAGGGGAACCCTATGAAAAGCAGGGTGAAATCATGTCCTCTTCCGGACCATTCCTTTCATCGCATGTGGTTCCACAAGGAAAGTCAGCGCAACGGGCGTTTCAACCGTCTTGACCGCGGGCCTTCAACCACCACCAGGTCAGGTAAAACCAGATCCAGACCAAAGCGGAAGCGGTCAACCGGCCGGGCGGGTGGTCGGTCAGCCGGTCATACCAGCGATCAAAGGCGGTCAGGGTTGGCGTCGGGCCAGTGCCGGGCGCCAAATGGGCTCGGAAATTTCGTCGAACATCCCATGCATAGGCCAACTGCCAGGCATTGGGTCTTACATAGCACCCCGTCTGATACCAGAGTCGGACCCGCTGGCGCAGTGGTGACTGCTTTAGCAGTTCCCGGATTTTATCGAAAAACGGCAGCAGTTGCAGGCGTCTGGTCCGATCCTGGCTCCGATAAACTCCGGGCATGCCGCGAAAGAACGTCTCCCATCCGATGGCGGCAAAATTCATGATCAGGGCATTGAGTACCTGGCGCTCGATCAGCCCCTCGGCCTCGAATCGACGAGCGGAGGTAAATATTTCTGCGGGTAGCAGCACCCATGTTCCCCGGCAGCGGATCTTTTCCGCGAGTTGCGTATCCTCAAGTAAGGGAAAATCCTCGTCAAAAGGACCGACTTTCCCAAAAAGCTCGCGCGTCATCAGAAATCCCTGGTCGCCATGGGTACATTCCCGGCGATCGAGACGGGCTTTGGACTCGTAATAATAATATCCGCGCCGATAATCATTCCCCTGGTCCCGAAACCGCAGGGCAAAATGGCCAGCGACCATTACATGATTATGTTCGCCCCCGCCAATGGTATCCTCGAGTTCTGCAACTGCCTTTCTGAAAGCCTCTGGGTCGGAGAAACTGGAATCGACATGGAGAAAGAGGAGATAGTCGCCCCGGGCAGTGCGTGCTCCGGCGTTCAATTGCCGCCCACGGCCCCGGCTGCTGCGACGGATTTGCACACACCGAGGGCTGCTTTCGGCAAACGCTTCGAGCCTCGACACGGTTTCGTCCGAGGAGCCGCCATCGCAGAAGATGACCTCGAAGTCTATTCCCACCTGGCTTTCCAGGGTGTGGAAAAATTCATCCAGAGCGTCCCCTTCATTGAGCAGGGGCACGATGACGGACAACAATTCTCGGGTATTGGTTTCGGTCATCAGCTGCTTGATTGGCATTCAGGAAAGTCGGATGCAACCCCTCGCCCTGCCCCGGAACCGGTTCATGCCGGCAACGTTGTAGTGCCGGACCGATGCAGAAACCAGAGATTGAACAGGCCCAGTACCGGCCCGGCCCCCAGCAGAACAAACAGAAACTGAACCGGGAGCCGGCCGATCAGAAGATTGAAGACTTCAATGCTGACAATGGTAATTGAGAATCCGACACAATTCATGCTGGTCAACGCGATGCCAACCAGCCGGTCCGGCGCAGCGTCTGCCGCCAACGCTGAAAACTGCGGGGAATCACCAACGACCACAATGCCCCAGAAGCCAAGAAACGGCAGAAATATCTCCGGCGGCGCCAGGAAGAGCCAGGGGGAAACGAAACAACACATCCCCGAAAGCGCGAGCTGCACTCCGGCAACCGGCAAACTGCCGCAGCGCCGCGAAATCAGACCGCCGCCGGCACACCCCAGGGCCCCCAGGCCAATAATGGCAAAAGTCCATAGAGAAACCGCCAGCCGGCCCGGATCGATGGTCTCATTATAAGCGCGAAGCAGCACCGGCACAAACGCCCAAAAGGCATAGAGCTCCCACATGTGCCCCCAATACCCCAGACATACGCGGCGAAACTCTTTGCGGGCGAAAAACCCCCGCAGGCGCCCATGGGCCAGGGTTCCCGGATTGGGAAGGAAGGGTCCATCCGGGACCAGTCGATACAAAAGAACCCCGCCGCCCGCGGCAAGCAGCGAAACTGCCACGATAACCTGCTGCCATGGCCAATGAGTTCCCAAGCTTCTCAGCAAATGGGGAAAGGCGGTTCCAAGAACCAGCGCGGCTACCAGAAAACCGATGGCTTTACCAAGTCCGTGCCGATACCAGGCAGCGGCTATTTTCATCCCGGTGGGATAAACTCCGGCCAGAAAAACTCCGGTGGCGAACCTGCATGCCATCAGGAAATGCAGGTTGCCGCCGACCAGCAAAATCCCCAGATTGGCCAATGAGCCCAGCACCGAGGAGACCAGAAACAGTCGCCGCGCGGAAAATCGGTCTGCCCAACCCGATACGGCAAAGCAAAGGGCCCCGGCAATGAATCCCAACTGAACCGAAGAGGTAAGATAACCGAGAGCCCTGGGCCCCAGTGACCAGTGTTTTTGCAGGTCGAAAATCACCGCATTGCCGGAAAACCATAACGAGGTTCCGGCAAATTGGGCGAGAATGATTACGGGCAAGATATGGCGGGGTCTGTTCTGCACATCCAAATGGCCGCTTAAATATCCACCGGGAGAGAAAAAAGAATCTGATGAAGAAAGATCATTATGTGCCCATGATGACATCACGATGGGGTAAGAACCAATAAAAAAAGCGGGTCCGAAGACCCGCTTGAGAATATTGCCATCCAGAAGGTATGTCTCCGGCTTAGAGGCCGGCGCGCTTTTTAAGCGATTCGACACGATCGGTGCGCTCCCAGGTGAACTCAGGAAGTTCCCGACCGAAATGTCCGTAGGCGGCGGTTTTTTTGTAGATGGGCCGCAGCAGGTCGAGGGTTTTGATGATGCCGGCCGGACGCATATCGAATTCCTCTCGCGCAATCCGGGCGATCTCGTTGGAAGGAATCTTCCCCGTGCCGAAGGTATTGATCATGACCGAAACCGGCTCGGCAACCCCGATGGCATACGCCAACTGCACCTCACACTTGTCGGCAAGGCCAGCGGCTACAAGGTTCTTGGCCACGTATCGGGCCATGTAGGAAGCACTGCGGTCGACTTTGGAAGGATCCTTGCCGGAGAAGGCTCCGCCGCCATGGGAACCCTGCCCGCCGTAAGTATCGACAATGATTTTGCGGCCGGTCAGCCCGCAGTCGCCCATGGGGCCGCCTACCACAAAACGGCCAGTGGGGTTGATGAAATACTTGGTATTTTCATCGAGCAAGCCAGCGGGAATGATCTTTTTGACAACTTCTTCGATGATGCCTTCTTTCAGGGTGTCATAGGCGACGTCCGGGCTATGCTGGGAAGAGATGACCACCGTGTCGACCCGGATCGGCTTGTCATTGATGTATTGAATGGAAACCTGGGACTTGCTGTCCGGGCGCAGGAAAGGCAGCAGGCCGCTTTTGCGAACCTCAGCCAGTCGCTTGGTCAGCTTATGGGCAAAGGTGATCGGCATGGGCATCAGTTCCGGCGTCTCGTTGCAGGCATAGCCGAACATGAGGCCCTGGTCGCCCGCGCCCTGCTCGGTGAACATGCCCTCGCCCTCACTGACCCCCTGGGAGATATCCGGAGACTGGCGGTCGATGGAGGTGATGACTGCACAGGTTTCCCAGTCGAACCCCATGGAGGAATCGTCGTAGCCGATCTCCTTGATGGTCTGGCGAACAATATTCGGCATATCGACGTAGGCGCTGGTGGTGATCTCGCCGGCAATCATCGCCATTCCCGTCGTGACCAGAGTCTCGCAGGCAACGCGGGCCTTGGGATCCTGGGCAATGATGGCATCGAGGATGCTATCGGAAATCTGGTCGGCAACCTTGTCGGGATGCCCTTCACTAACGGATTCGGAAGTGAAAAGAAAATCGGTCATTGCCATGGAGCAGAGTCCTCCTGTTGTTGGATATTTTTTTCGAGAAAAAAGCAACTTTAATGGGAAACGCGAAGCGCTGTCAAGAATTTCCGACAGCAGCTAGCTGCCGATTCTCCAGCGATCTTAAATGGGGGGCGCGGAAAACAGCTCAGGAAAACGCCGCCCCATCTCCTCTTCGATATAACGGGCGATTTCCTGAGCGGTGGAGAGCTTGAAAAGTTCATCCAGTAGCCGGACTCCATCTTCGCGCCTCACCTGTCGCAGCAGACGCTTGAGGCGCGGGATTCCGGGAGCGTTCATGGACAATTCATCGAAGCCCAGGCCAAGAAGAACCAAGCCATAGAGGGGATCGCCCGCCATCTCTCCACACATTCCGACCGTTATGCCGGCCTGGCGAGCCGCTGAGCATATCATTTTCAAGGCCCTCAACACGGCGGGATGCAAGGGTTCGTACAAATAGGCGACATGCTCGTTGCCCCGATCCACCGCCAGACAGTATTGGATTAGATCGTTGGTCCCCACCGAAAAGAAGTCGGCCTCGCGCGCCAGAAATTCGGCAACCAGGGCCGCCGAAGGGGTTTCTATCATGATGCCAACCGGCAATCTTTGATCAAAACCGATCCCTTCGGCAACCAGTTCGGCTTTAGCGGCCTCGAGGCAGTCCCGGCAGTCCCGAAGTTCGGCAACACCTGTAATCATGGGAAACATCAACCGGATCTTGCCAAAGGCCGAAGCCCTGAGAATGGCCCGCAGTTGAGAATGAAACAGTCGCCTTTCCTTGAGCGAGAACCGGATGGCCCGCAAACCCATGGCCGGGTTGGCCTCATCGGCCAGGTTTATTTCCGGGACAAACTTGTCGCCCCCCACATCCAGGGTCCGGATCGTAACCGGGTGGGGAGCCATTTTATCAAGAATATCCCGATAAACTTCCAGCTGCTCGTCCTCGGAAGGCGGAACCGACCGGTTTAGAAATAAAAATTCGGACCGGAACAAACCGATCCCCTCGGCGCCCTGGCCCTGCGCCAGGATCACTTCTTCGGGCAGTTCCACGTTACCGCGCAGGGCAATGTGATCGCCGTCAAGGGTGACCGACGGAAGGTCCCGGTAGGTGAGCAGTTCCTTTTCGAGGTACTCGTAGGCCTGTTTTTTTTTCAGATATTCACGGAAGGTCGCATCGGAGGGATTGAGAATTACGGTGCCGTGAATGCCGTCGATAATTACCGGAACATCATCTCTGACCATGGCGGTCACGGTTTCGAGTCCGATAACTGCCGGAATCCCGAGGGAGCGAGCAAGAATGGCGGTGTGCGAGGTACGGCCGCCGACATCGGTAACGAAACCGATGATCCGCTCTTTGTCCATCTGCATCGTATCGGCGGGCGAAAGGTCGTGAGCCACGACGACCACCTTGCGATCCACCTCGACCAGGGACTGTTGGCTTTCCCCCATCAGGTTACGCAGCAGACGGTCACCGACCGAATCGATATCCGAGCGGCGTTCGCGCAGGTACTCATCCTCAATCCTGTCGAAGACCTGACGGAATTTGCGCAGGGTTCTCTTCAAGGCCCCCTCGGCATTGATCAGCTCATTCCTGATCAGACCAAGGGTTTCGTTGAGCAGCATCTGATCTTCTAGAATCAGCAGGTGGGTATCGATGATGTAGAGATGTTCAGCCAGTTGGTTCCCGGTAACGGCTGCCTTGACTTCCTCGAGCTGGGATTTGGATATTTCCACCGCCTCGAAAAAGGCGTTTTCCTCGAAGGGGACCTCTTCGGGCGCAATTCGCCGCTCCACGGCGGTCATCCGCTGCCGGTTGACCTGGTAGGTGACTCCGATGCCAATCCCCGGCGAAGCGCCGATGCCAACCAGGAAGGTATCCTCAGGTATTTTAGTCTTCTCCGAATCCATCATTGATCAATTGGCCAAGGGCCTCCAGTGCTTGATTGGCATCTTCTCCACTCACGGTTACCGAGATCTGGGATCCTTTGGGCGCTGCGAGCATCAGGATTCCCATAATGCTTTTGCCGTTAACTTCCATCCCGTCCTTGCCAATGGTAATATCGGAGCGAAAACGATTGGCGGTCTGAACCAGTTGCGCAGCGGCCCGGGCATGCAGCCCGAGTCGGTTGACGATGACAAACTCCTTCTTTTCCATTGATACTTCCTAAAAAATTGAATGCTATCAGAAAAATCAATCCTGAATCACGCTGTAGAGTTAAAATCCAAACCAGCCCCGCTCAGCCCAGTCGGGCGGAAACTGGTTCAACTGCTTGACGACCAGAATCACCGCGGAAGCGGTCAAAGCCAGCATCAGGGTTGAGACCCCCTTTCGTGCCAGCCAGCCGAGAAAAATGACCATCGGAATGGTCAAAAGTCCCCACCCCGCGGGAACCCCTTCGGTCTTGAGGCACATAAAGGCCAGGTAAGCACAGAAACCGCCGAGCAGAATGACGGTTCCTTCCTTACAGCGAATGGCCACGTCCGGAAGGCGTCGGCGCTGGATAATCTCTATGATCTGCAGTCCCAGCGAGTAGCCCCGAAGCAGACCGGCGATCCGAAACCACAAATGCGGCAGGTTGAAAACAAGAAAAAACACCGCCGGTGCCCACAAAGAACCCCTGGCTGCAAAAAACAAAGCCAGGCCGGCCGCCAGCGGCCGGATCCCTCCCCAGAAAAGTGCATCCCCCATGGCCGCGTAGGGGGCCATGATCATGCCCCTGAATTCTTCGACATCGAGGTAGGTCTTCTCCCCCCGGCTGCGCGCCTGTTCCAGGGATAATGTGGCCCCGAGCACCGGAGAGGCCATGAAGGGGTGGGTATTGAAATACTTCAGATGCCTCAGAAAAGAGGATTTCAATTCATCATCCTGGTCCCGATAAAAAAAGCGCAGAGCCGGGGCCAGAACATAAAGGGCACCGAGACTTTGAAGCCGCTCAAAGTTCCAGCTGGCCTGGAGAAAACAGGACCGCGCCAGAACTTTCATCAAAACCGTCTTTGGAAGCTGGCCCTTCCCCATCCTCACCTCACAGAAGCCACAGCATCAAAAAAGCCGAAGTAAATGAGGCACCGAACAAGGTCATTGAGCGGCTGACGTTAATCGTGCCCAGAATAACTGCGGTTCCGACCAGCGGAAACACCAGCCAAAGCCAGTTAACCGACTGGGAAATCGGAATGATCGCCAGCGGTGCCAAAAAATGCAACGCAAGGGAACCTGCCCCGGAAATAACCAGGTAGGTGCCCAGAGAGGCCAGTGCAAAATGCAGCACGCCGCGCAGATGGCTTGATTCGGCAACGCCCAACAGACCCTGCTCGAGAGCTGTCTCAGCCTCCGCCAGCAGCCTTCCGTTGCTGTTGCGAGCCATCCGGTCGAAATGCTGACCGACTTTCCCCAACGGCATCGTAATCAGGGTACAGAGGATACTGAACCCCAGGCCGGACAACCCGTAAAGCCCCCCCATGATGACGGACAAGGCTGTGGCGCCAACGGCAACCTGGGTATCGTCGGGGGGAATCGCCGCTCCCACAGGCAGCCGACCAAGCCAGAGCAATTCAACCATGGCCCCGACCTGCAGCCCGGTGACCGGATGCCCCAGAACAAGCCCGGTCAGAGGAGCCGCCACAATTGGTCGGGAAATCATGAGTTGCAGAACCGCGGTGCGATCAAGCCCGGCAACAACGGAGACAGCGCCCGCGATCAGAAAATCGGTCGCCAGCATTCTAATCCCCTTGTTTTTGACTTAGTTTTCGCCAGCTTCTTTCACGATCGGGAGGAATGCATTGCGACATGATTCGCACCCCATCCGCCTCGAGGTCTTGAAGGTTATCGACATCGTCGGCATCCAGGGCGATGGTGCAGGAAAAACGTACCTTTCCTTCCCCACCGTGCATGTTGCCGAGATTAAGTTCGGTAAAATTTACTCCAAGACGGTGGGCCCTGAGGGCATCCCCTGAATTGGCGAAGAGGAGCAGGACCCGGCTGGTATCCAGGGAGGAAGAGGACAGAACCTGAGCGACCCTCTCAACGGTGTCGATAATCACCCGGATGTTGGTAGGAACCGCCGCCTGCATCAGAGCCTTCTGGAACTCGGCACCGGCAACGTCGTCATTGGCGACAATGATGCAGTTGGCGCTGGTGTGAGGTACCCAGGCTTCAAGAACCTGGCCATGGATCAGTCGATTATCGATACGAGTTAGAACCAGACTCATCGTTCGAACCTGTCTGTCCTTGGGGAATGGAAATCCGCTCGGGCCACAATCGGCCACGCAGATTGAGAGAAATGCCTGCCTTTCAGCCCGGCAGAAATTCACTGGCCAGGGAAATGCTTTGTTGCCCATAGGCTTTTAGCATGGCAGCCAGTTCGGCCAGGGAAAGCCCTTCCTGGCTGTTGAAGAATTTCAGGATCATCGGCAGGTTGACGCCGGTCAGGACCTCAATGCGTTTGGGTTCCAGCAGGGAAAGACTGATATTGGCCGGTGTCCCACCAAACATGTCGGTCATCACCAGCACTCCCTCGCCGTCTTTCCCAACCTCCTGAATGGCTTTCTGGACGCTCTTGCGGATGGTTTCGACGCTGTCTTCCTTACGGATGCAGACTGCAGTGACGTTGCTGGCCGGCCCGATAATCATTTCCGCGGCGCTGATAAACTCCTGCGCCAGGTTGGAGTGGGTTGCGATGACCAGTCCAATCATAGTTCACCCCTTACCGATGTCCCGATGAATCACTTCTACGGTGGCCCCATCAGCGGGTATGCAAGCTCTAAGCCTTTCCGCGATGGCCACGCTGCGATGCCGTCCCCCCGTGCAGCCGATGGAGATGGTGAGATAACTCTTGCCTTCCCGCAGATACTGGGGCAGGAGAAAATCCAGCAAGCCCTGGAAGCGGTCGAGAAATTCCTGGCAGGCCGGCTGACTCATCACGTAGTCGCTGACCTCCCGATCCAAGCCGGACAGAGGACGTAATTCAGGTACAAAGTGCGGATTTGGAACAAAGCGCACGTCCATCACCAGATCGGAGGCCGGAGGAATGCCGTAGCGAAACCCGAAAGACTGGACCTGAACGAAGAGGGGGGTGCTCGGCTCTGCACCTCGAATAACTTCCACCACTTTAGCGCGCAATTGATGAGGCGTAAACCACGAACTATCGATAATCGTGGTGGCCAGGCCACGCAGGTTGGCCAGCAATAAGCGCTCCTTGCTGATCCCTTCGATCACTCGTTCGGTTGGGGCCAGTGGATGACGACGTCGGGTTTCGGAAAACCGTCGCACCAGAATCTCGTCGGAGGCATCAAAAAAGTAGATCTCCGCGACATACCCGGCGTCCTGAAGGTTTTGCAGCGTGGTCTCCACCCCGGCCAGAAAGTCACGGTTGCGCACATCGATGACCACCGCAAGGTTGGTGGTGAATCGTACTCCATACTCGGCCAGCTCAAGAAATTGGGGCAACAAGGCAAGCGGGAGGTTATCGACAACAAAAAAACCCTCGTCCTCGAGGGCACGGGCCGCCGAACTCTTTCCCGAGCCGGAAAGGCCGGTAATAATAATCAAGCGCATCCGACTCATTCCAGGTTGTCCCCGATAATGGTATGGGCGTGAAGGTGGGCCACTTCAGCCATCCTCTTTTCCAGCCGATCCTGAAATTCGAGGGCACTGTGATACCCCATCTCCTTGAGTAACTGATTGCGTGCAGCCACCTCGACGATCGTGGTAATGTTGCGGCCGGGGCGAACCGGTATCTTCAACAGAGGGATATCGATACCGAGCAGGGTATAAGACATTTCCTCCACCCCCAGCCGGTCATATTCCTCGTTCTCTTCCCACTCGACAAGCTCCACCGCCACGTCGATTTTCTTTCGTTCGCGCACCGCGGCCACCCCAAAGAGATGCTTGATATTGATGATCCCCAGACCACGAATCTCCATGTGGTAGTGCAGCAGATCGCTGCCTTCGCCAAACAAGACCGCTGGCAGTTTCATGCGTACCTTGACCACGTCATCCGCAACCAGTCGATGGCCCTTTAGCACCAGATCCAGGGCACATTCGCTTTTCCCGATGCCGCTTTTCCCCAGCAGCAGAACTCCCACCCCCAGGACATCGACGAGCACGCCGTGAACCGTAGTCGAAGCTAAAAGGCGCTCTTCAAGAAACTTGGTGATCAGCGAGATGAAGGTTGAGCTTTGATGATGGGTCCGCAACAGGGGAATGTCCTGTCTCTCGGTATGTTCGACGAGCATAGGGGGAGGAGTCTGCCCCTTGGTGATGATAAAGCAGGAAATATCCAGTTTACAGAGTTGCAGAAGGTTTTTTTCGGCGATCTTCGGCGCCAGGTGATTGAGGTAGGTCAGTTCCGTGGAGCCAAGGACCTGAATCCGGTCGGGATGAAGATTGGTGGTATATCCAGCCAGAGCCAGGCCAGGTTTTTGAATCCGCGGAAAGTGAATGGAGTTAAACAGGCCGCCTTCGCCAGCCAGGAGCTCAAGGTCCAGACCAGCCTCTTTTTCTCCCAGCAATTCTTGGATGCTAAGTCCAGCCATAATTCAGAGGGGATTAGAGGTTTACTTCTTCTTCGGAAATGATCTTGTAGATCTCCTCTCCGTCCCTGGCATCAAGGAGTCGCCTGCGTACAGAGGGGTTTTTAAGCAGTTTGGAAATCCGGGCCAGGGTTTTCAGGTGAACGCCAACGGAGCCCTCCGGGGCCACCAACAGAAAGAAGAGGTGGGCCGGCTTGGCATCCATCGAATCGAAATCGACCCCCGCTTTGCTGCGGCCAAAGGAGATGAGCAGATTGTCAATGTTTTTGAGCTTGCCGTGAGGAATGGCAACCCCTTCCCCAATGCCGGTGCTGCCAAGCCGTTCCCGCTCTTGCAGCACATTGATCACCTCATCACGATCGAGGCTGTTCTCAAGGTTGACAATGGCATCGGTAAGTTCTGCCAGCACGTCGTTTTTGCCTTTGGCCTTCAGGTCGGCAACAATGGCCGCAGGATTGAGCAGGTCAACGATCTTCATATCGGTCCAGTCAATAATTCCCTGTTAGTGCTATTAAAATCCAGGGGGAAGAGCACAGGCTCTTCCCCCTGCAATGGAGAGAGTTACGGTTACTTGTTCTGCGGGACGATTACACCGTAATTACCGTCTTTGCGACGGTAGACAACGTTGATCTCTTCGGTTGAGGCATCGGTAAAGACCAGAAAGTCCTTATGCAGCAGGTCCATTTGCATCACCGCCTCTTCGACCGCCATCGGTTTCACGGGAAAGCTGTTGCTGCGGATGATAACCGGCTCAGTCCCACCCTCCTCAATGCTTTCAGCAGCAAATACGGTTTTCTGAATTTCGCGTTCGCGGCCGCTCAGGGGCTTGTGGTTCTTGATTTTTTCCTTGTAGCGTTTGAGTTGGCGCTCGACCTTATCAACCATGGCGTCAACAGCTGCATACATGTCGTTGGTTTCTTCAGAGGCCTTGATATTGATCCCCTTGGCCGTCATCGTCACGACAGCCTTGTGGCGAATCTTCTTTTCCACCGAAAGAACCACTTGGGCATCGATAGGCTCATCGATATATTTCTTGACCCTGGCAAGCTTTTCTTCCACATAGGCGCGGACCGGGTCGCTGGTTTCCATATGTCGGAAAGTGACATCAATTTGCATAACTTAAAACCTCCTGATGATATTCCCTTTTTTTGGTGGGGGGAGTTGGTGTCTTTTACAAAAAAGTATACCGTTCGAAATGGCTAATAGCCATCGGTAATTTCATTTAAAATAAGCGCTTTCTTTCGGTGGATGAGCCAAGGCCGAGCATTTCCCGGTATTTTGTCACGGTTCGCCGGGCGATATCGATACCGTGATCCCGAAGAAGTTCGACTATTTTCTGGTCCGAGAAGGGTTTTTTGGGGTTTTCGCTGCCGACAATCTCCTTGATCTTGCTCTTGACGCTCTCCGAAGCGATCGACTCTCCCTGGGTGGTGCTGATTCCGCTGTTGAAGAAGAATTTCAGTTCGAACAGCCCCTGGGGAGTCTGTACGTATTTATTGGTGGTGACCCGGCTTATGGTGGACTCGTGCATTTCGATGTCTTCGGCCACATCGCGCAACACCAACGGCTTCAGATGTGCGATCCCCTTGTCGAAGAACTCGCGCTGAAATTTGACGATACTCTTGGTCACCTTGTAAATGGTGCGCTGCCGCTGATGAATACTTTTTATCAGCCACACCGCACCGCGCAGTTTCTCCTGAATATATTCACCGGCCTTGGCATCAACCTTCTCCGCACCGGCAAGAGCGTTGCGGTAAAAGGAGTTGATCCGCAGGTTTGGAAGCCCTTCGTCATTGAGGACCACCACATATTCTTCACCGATCTTGTAAACGAAAATATCCGGAGTGATGTAATGGACATCTTCCTGCCCGAAAGCACTCCCCGGCCTCGGATCAAGGCCGGAGATGATTTTCGCCGCGCCGAGCACCTCATCAAGAGGGATTCCCAGCGCCTTGGCGATAACCGGAAATTTTCGGGTCTCGAGCTCACCGATATGATTTTCCAGGATCGCCTCGACCACCGAGCCATCCATCCCAAGGGTACGCACCTGCTTCAGGAGGCACTCCTGAAGGTTTCGGCACGCCACTCCCGGAGGATCGAAGTCCTGGACAAGTTCCAAAACCCTTTCGACATGTTCCGGATCGGTTCCGGTGGCAGCGGCAACTTCCTCCGAGGTCGCCCTGAGGTAGCCGTCCTCGTTGAGATTCCCTATGAGCTCCGCGGCGACCCGTCGATCGGCGTCAGTAATTCGCGACAGGTTCAGCTGCCACATCAGGTGGTCGGTTAACGTGCTCTTCTTGGTCAGCAGGTTTTCGTAGGAGGGGCGATCCTCATCCTCTTCGTAAAAATCGGCGGTAGACCCTCCGAGATTGTAGCCCTCCAGGTAGGTCTGCCAATCGATGTCAGTCATGCCCTCGGTTTCGCCAGCGACTTCCTTCACTTCGCCCGCCGGAGCCTCGCTTTCCTTGGTTTCCTGGGAAGGTTCCGGAGACTCATCGCGCAGTTCCTTTTCATCCAGTCCCTCAAGCCCCTCTTCCAGAACGGGATTCTCCTCGAGTTCCTGCTGAACCATATCCACCAGTTCCATTCGGGAAAGCTGCAGAAGCTTGATCGCCTGCTGCAACTGAGGAGTCATCACCAGTTGCTGGCTCAATTTCAGTTGTTGGCGAATTTCTAAAGCCATATCACTCCCAAGGGGCACACCCCATGTCCTGATTCTGGTTGACGGTTAGAGTCTTCCGGTCAAAGACGGAACTTTTCGCCAAGATAGATCGCCCTGGCCCTGGGGCTTTCGGCAATCTGCAGCGGTTCCCCGTATTCGAGCACCGCTCCCTCGTTAAGAATATAGGCGCGATCGCATACGCCAAGGGTTTCCCGAACATTATGATCCGAAATCAGCACGCCGATGCCCTTCTGCCTGAGATCCGAGATAATGCCCTGGATATCCATGACAGCAATCGGATCAATGCCGGCAAAAGGTTCGTCAAGCAGGATAAAAGCAGGCTGGATCACCAGTGCCCGGGCAATTTCCACGCGTCTGCGCTCCCCGCCGGAGAGTGCGTATCCGCGGGATTTGGCAACATGGGTCAGACGAAAATCTTCCAGCAATTCATCCTTACGGTCCCGGCATTTCTTGGATGAGTGCCCCAGGGTTTCGAGGATCGATAGAAGATTTTCCTCGACCGTCATTTTTCGAAAGACCGATGCTTCCTGGGGTAGATACGAAATTCCGGCCTTGGCCCGTTGATACATGGGCAGGTCGGTCAACTCCATATCGTCAAGAAAAACCTTGCCCTGGTCCGGCTTGACCAGACCGACCACCATGTAGAAGGAGGTTGTTTTACCTGCCCCGTTCGGCCCAAGAAGGCCGATAACCTGCCCCGAGCAGACCTCCAGATCGACCGATCGAACCACCTTTCTGCCGCGATAGGCTTTACAGAGTCCCTCCGCCCTCAGTCGCCTGCTCAAGGTTCCTTCCTTTGCGGATGGAAGATTGCATTGACCCTGGCCCCCTCCCGCCCCTTGACGATACTCTTTTCTTCGTTGAGAAAAACGGTAATCTCGTCGCCCTCGACCATATCCTTGCCCTGGTGGACCTTTGGCGAACCGGTCAGGATCACTTTCCCCTCGAGATTGTAATAGATGGCCTTATCTCCTGTGGCGACCCGGTTTCCTTGGACAATCCGGACTCCCCGATAAGCTTCAACCCTCTCGAAATCCCGCCCCCCCGCCTGAAAAAAGATGGCCATCTCTTCGGCGTAAATGGATACATCGGCCTGACGGGCCACCACATTTCCCAGGAAATTCACCCTGCCCGCCTTGTCATCCCCTTCGAGACGATCGGAGGTGATCTGAATAGGCTGGTCAGGAGAAAGTCCGCTTTTCCCGGAACCTTCCTCCCCCCAGCAGCTTCCCGCCCCCATCAGGAACAGGAAAACGACCAGAACCGTTTTGCGCAACATAAGGCTTTATCGATCCAATCTCTTAACGGCGATTCTGGCCTCCACATCGGAGAGCAACCGGAAGGAATGGTCCTGGACATCGAGCCTCAGCCCCTGTCCGGTAACATCCATGCCCTCGGCCACCAGTCGAACCGGAACATCGGTGTAAATCAGCCGATCGACATCGCTGAACCACAACTGTTCGGAATAAAAAACATATCCTCCCGCACTGGTCACCACGACATTCCCTTCTACCTGCACCTGCCGGCTTTCGCTATTCATTTTTCCCCGGTCGGCAGTCAGCGTCCCATCCTCCAGGCCCTGTTCATTGTAAAAGGTCATGCGGATATCTTCCAGCCGGGTTATCGCCTCAGCCGCACTATGAGCGGCAGAATCGGCAATCAGCGACCAGCGTCGGATGCCGTTTCGGGTTTCGGTGTAGTTGATTTTTTTCAGAGCCAGATCGACGTTTTTCGGAAGCGCCTCGATCAACTCTTCCGGTCCGCCTCCGCGAAAGTTCACGACAACCGTCACAAGTAGCGCCGCCGCCAGGGCCAAAATGGCAAAAGCCAATAAATTACGGGCTGTTATCCTGGTTGACATGAGTGTCTACAGTATATCACCATCCCCCCGGGGGTGTAAAGGCGATTTTCCGGCACTTGGCACGAGAATTGAAAAGGCGCATTTTTTACTCGAAATACCTGGTCGTCACCTCGGCCCAGGCTCCGGTTTGCTTCAGCAACAGATCGCAGACTTCCCTGACCGCCCCTCGCCCCCCCGACCGGTCCGTCACGTAATGGACATGGGGTTTGATGTCTGCAACCGCATCGGCCACGGTGGCAGCGAAACCAACCAGACGCAGAATCGGCAGATCGACCAGGTCATCACCCACATAGGCAATTTCGTCGTCTTTCAGACCCAGATCTTGCCGAATTTCCGCATAAGGGACGAGCTTGTTTTTGCACCCTTGATAGAGGATATCGATACCGAGTTCCTCGGCGCGCAGATCAACGACCCGGGAACGGCGACCGGTAATGATCCCGACTCTCACCCCTGCCCGTTGCAGCAGCTTCAGACCGTGGCCGTCCTTTACGTCGAAGGCCTTGGTTTCAATGCCGTTGTTGTCGTACACAATCCGGCCGTCAGTCATCACTCCATCGACATCAAGCAACAGCAGGCGAATTTTCCGCAGACGCTCCTCCATCAGACCACCCCCGCCTTGAGCAGGTCGTGCATATGGACGATGCCGACAGGTATCCTGCTGTTTTCTTCTTCAAAGACAAACAGCGAAGTAACCACATGTTCTTCCATCTTCTGAAGAGCCTTGGCGGCCAGGTTGGAACGAAGAATCCGCTTCGGGTTGGTCGACATGACTTCACGGATGGGTTGGCTAAGAAGATCGAAACCCTTTTCGATGACCCGCCGCAGGTCACCGTCGGTAAAAACCCCGATCAGCTCCCCCCGGTCGTTGACCACCCCGGTGATGCCGAGCTTTTTGTTGGTGATTTCGAAAAGGGCCTCCTTCAGCAGAGTATCAGGCTTGACAACGGGAATCTCCGGGCCCGAATGCATGAGCTCCTCAACCCGCAGCAGCAGGCGCTTGCCCAGCGCGCCGCCGGGATGGTAAAGGGCGAAATCCTCCTCCTTGAAACCTCTTTGCAACAGCAGCGCCACGGCCAGCGCATCCCCCATGGCCAGGGTGGCCGTGGTACTGGCCGTCGGAGCCAACCCCAGCGGGCAGGCTTCCTCGGTGATAGAAATGTCGAGGAACACGTCGCCGGCCCTGGCCAGGGTGGATCCGGGCTTTCCACTCATGGTAATCAGCGGCAGCCCCATGCGCTTGATCACCGGCAGGATGCGCACTACCTCTTCGGTCTCCCCGGAGTTGGAGACGGCGATGACCACGTCCCCTTTCATCAGCATTCCGAGATCCCCGTGAATGCCCTCGGCAGGATGTAGAAAAAAGGTCGGGGTCCCGGTCGAGGCCATGGTGGCGGCGATCTTCTGACAGATCAGTCCCGACTTGCCCATACCGGTGATCACCACCCGCCCCTGACAGGCAAGGATCATCTCAACGGCCCGGCTGAAATCCTCGTCGACGCGGTCCATGAGGGCCCGGACGGCGTCGGCTTCAATACGCAAGACCCTTTTTGCGGCTTCGATTGTCTCTTTCAATGCTCTTTCCGTCCCTTGACAATGGCGTCGATCGCCAGAATTTCGCTCAGCATCCCCTTGACATCTTCCAGAGGCAGTGAATTGGGTCCGTCGCACAGTGCCTTGTCGGGGTCCTCGTGCACTTCCCAGAAAAGTCCGTCGATGCCGGTGGCCGCGGCAGCCCGGGAAAGGGCTCCGACATACTGGCGCTGGCCGCCCGAGGAGGTTCCTGAACCGCCGGGCAGTTGCACCGAATGGGTGGCGTCGAAAATCACCGGGCAACCGGTTTCGCGCATGATGACCAGCGAGCGCATGTCGGTCACCAGATTGTTGTATCCGAAAGATGCGCCGCGTTCGGTCAGCAGAATCTGCCTGTTACCGGTCGACTCGATCTTGTCTACCGCGTTGCGCATGTCCCAGGGGGCCAGAAACTGCCCCTTCTTGACATTGACGATCCGTCCCGTTTCGCCCGCAGCGACCAGCAGGTCGGTCTGCCGGCTCAGAAAGGCAGGGATCTGGATGATGTCGAGAACCTCGGCCGCCGGCGCCACCTGGGAGAGGTCATGGACATCGGAGATCACCGGCAGATCCAGCTCCTGCTTGACCTGCGCCAGAATCCGCAGCCCCTCGGTCAGGCCGGGGCCACGGAACGAGGAGACCGAAGTCCGGTTGGCCTTGTCGTAAGAGGCCTTGAAGACCAAGCCGACCCCGAGATCCGCGGTCAGCTGCTTGAGGGCTTCGGCTATGCGCAGGGTGAGGGCTTCATCTTCGATGGCACACGGACCGGCAATCAACACCAGCGGCTGGCCGCCGCCGAAAACCGCCGAGCCGACAGTAACTTCTCTTGCCATGGGGTTACTTTTCGCTCCTCTGCTTGAGGCAGGCACCGACAAACGATTCGAACAACGGATGGGGGGTCATCGGCCGGGACTTGAATTCGGGATGGAACTGACAGCCGAGAAACCAGGGATGATCGGCCAGTTCGACAATTTCGACCAGATCCGATTCGGGGTTGATGCCCGACAGGGCCAGCCCCGATGTCTGCAGCACCTTGCGATACTTGTTGTTGAACTCGAAACGGTGCCGGTGACGTTCGATGATGTTTTCCTTGCCGTAGATCCGCCGGGCCAGCGAGCCCTTACCCAGTTCGCAGGGATAGGCCCCCAGACGCATGGTCCCGCCTTTTCCCTTGACCTTTTTCTGGTCTTCCATGATGTGGATGACGGGGTTTTTTGCATCCTCACGGAACTCGGCGGAATAGGCCTCCTCGACGCCGCAGACGTTGCGGGCGAATTCGACCACGGCCATCTGCATGCCGAGACAGATACCGAAAAACGGCACTTTGTTCTCCCGGGCAAACTGGATAGCCGCCGTTTTTCCTTCGCTGCCGCGCTCGCCGAACCCGCCCGGTACCAGGATGCCGTCCACCTCATCAAAGGTGCCGTTGATGCCGTGCCGCTCCAAGGCCTCGGAATCGACGTATTGCAGATTGACCCGGCAGTCGTTGGCGATCCCGCCGTGGATCAGCGCCTCGGAAAGCGACTTGTAGCTCTCGGTCAGCTCCACGTACTTGCCGACGATGGCGATGCTGGTTTCCGAGGCCGGCTCCTTGACCCGCTTGACGATCCGCTCCCAGACCGAAAGATCGGGGGCCTTGGTCCAGATGTTCAGATAATCGACGATCCGCTCGTCCAGCCCCTGCTCATGGAACGCCCTGGGAACCTCGTAAATGGCTTCGACGTCCCGGGCGGTGATGACCGCCTCTTCCTTGACGTTGCAGAACAGGGCGATCTTGCTCTTCATGTCCCGGGGAATCTCTCGGTCGCAGCGGCACAGCAGGATGTCGGGCTGGATGCCGATCTCGCGAAGCTCCTTGACGCTGTGCTGGGTCGGCTTGGTCTTGAGTTCGCCGGCGGTGGGGATGTAGGGAACCAGGGTCAGGTGGATGTAGAGGACGTTTTCATGACCGCGGTCGGTGCGGAACTGGCGGATGGCCTCCATGAACGGCAGCGATTCGATGTCGCCCACCGTCCCGCCGACCTCGACGATGGCCAAGTCGACGCCCTTGGCGTTGTCCAGAATTTTCGCCTTGATTTCGTTGGTGATGTGAGGGATGACCTGAACCGTCCCGCCCAGGTAATCGCCGCGGCGCTCCTTACGGATGACCGAATCGTACACCTGGCCGGTGGTGAAGTTGGATTTGCGCGACAGCTGGGCGGTGGTGAAACGCTCGTAATGGCCCAGGTCGAGGTCGGTTTCCGCTCCGTCATCGGTGACGAACACCTCTCCGTGCTGGAAGGGGCTCATGGTCCCGGGGTCGACGTTGATATAAGGGTCCATCTTCTGCATCGAGACCCGCAGGCCCCGCGCCTCCATGAGAGCGCCAATGGAAGCGGCGGCCAACCCCTTGCCGAGGGAAGATACAACGCCACCGGTGATGAACAGAAACTTGGTCTTCATTGAAACTCCTTTACACGTACAAAATCAGGATTGCAGGCTTGCCTGGGAAGTGGATCAAAGGTTGAATTCTACACAGATGCCCCAAAAAAGAAAACCCCAAAGTTCCCGGGGTTAACTTTCAAATAGCGCCTATTTTCAGCAGGGTTCGGACCCGCTCCAGATCCCCCGGAGTATCGACCCCCTGGGAGGTGAGGCCGGTCGCCACCACCCGGATCCGGTGGCCATGCTCCAGGGCCCTGAGCTGTTCGAGCTTTTCGAGGCTTTCCAGAGGCGTCGCGGCAAACCCCGGATAGGCCAGAAGGAAATCCTTGCGGTAAACGTAGAGGCCGATGTGCTTGAAGGCTTGGAGCTCCTCGAGGCGGCCCCCGAGGCTCTCGCCGAAATCCCGGGGGTGGGGGATGGGAGCGCGGGAGAAATACAGGGCGAATCCCTGGCGGTCGCTGACCACCTTGACCACATTGGGATTGAGAAAGTCCTCCACGCTCTCGATGGCGCTCTTCAAAGTCCCCATGGGGATGGCCGGGTCGGCCACCAGGGGCGCAACGGCCTGGTCGATCATGCGCGGGTCGATCAACGGCTCATCCCCCTGGACGTTTACCACCAGGTCGGTTTCGATCCGCGCGGCAACCTCGGCCAGGCGATCGGTCCCGGTGGGATGGTCGGAGCGGGTCATCTGCACCTCGCCGCCGAAGGCCTCCACCGCCTGAACGATCCGATCATCGTCGGTGGCCACGATCACCCGCTGCACCAGGTCCGACAATGTCGTGCGCTCGTAGACCCATTGGATCATCGGCTTGCCGGCGATCTCGGCCAGGGGTTTGCCCGGGAAGCGGGTCGAGGCGTAACGAGCGGGTATGACGGCGGTGACACGCATGTCGAAAAATCCTTTCGGGCAGGATGAAAACGCCCGTAGAGTAAAGAAATCGAAGGGGCATGTCAAGGCGGGTAAACGACGGTCAGGGGCATGGTCAGCAGAAAAAAAGGGGCGCGCCTGAAGGCCCGCCCCTTTTGTCCCGAACTTCGGTTGTTCACGTTGCTAACCGAGATTTCTCACCACGGTCAGCAGCTCATCGAGGGTAAGATTTTCCCGCTGAGGGGTGCCCAACCCCTCCCCCTCTCGCCGGTACAAAGTAAACAGCGGCCGACGCCTGCCGTCCTCGCCGGTCACTTTTTTCGCCGAGGTGATGCCGAAATCAGCCAATTGGGGCTGGGTGCAGGAGTTGCCACAGCCGGAGATCGCCCAGGAATAGTGCATGGCCTGCGGGCCCATCACCTCGGTCAGCCGCCGGCCGACATCGCGCACCGGGGCAAGCCCCATTCGGCATTCGTGACCGCCGGGACAGATGCGGAAAACCATCTGCTGCTCGGGCCGATTCGCGGCCAGTCCGGCATCGGCCAGGGCACGCTCGACCCGTTGCCGATCCGCAGGGTCGCTGAGCAGCAGGGCAACGTTTTGTTCCGCGGTCAGCGCCATGAACCCTTCGGCGTGATTGCTGGCGATTCGGGCCAGCTGCCGGAAATCCACCGTCCTGAGCTCCCCGGCGAACACCGGTACATTCACCCAGCCGCCGGCACCGGGGGCGGCGGTCAGGCTCCGGTCGAGGGCGCTTTCGATCTCCAGCGCCGGCACCGTGGCCGTTTCGGCGGCCAGCAGCTCACGGAAGGCCTGCTCGCCGATGTCGTTGACCAGATGCTTCAGCCGCTTGCCCGGCTTGCCGTGCTTCTTGAAGATCCGCAGCGCCCCTTCGATGATGGGTATCAGGCGCTTTTCGGCCACCCGGCCAGCCAGCAGAAAGCCCTGCTGAGGCTGGCGCCCGAGGCCTCCGGCCACCCAGACGTCATAGAGATCGCGCTCCTCTTCGCGGCCGAGAAACACCAGGCCGACGTCCTGGATCAGGTGCCGGGAATTGCCGTAGCCGGCATCGACGCCGATCTTGAACTTTTTCGGCAGCCCTTCAAAGTGAGGATTGCCGGCGAAATGCCGGTGCAGCTTGCGAACCAGGACTTGGGTGACGTCGAATCCCTCGGCAAAGGTGGTGCTGCAGGAGATGCCCCGCACCGCCCCCCCGCAGGCCCCGCGCGTGGTAAGGCCGACGGCGGCCAGCAGCCGGGCGACCTCGGCGACGTTTTCGTAGCGCAGCCAGTGCAGCTCGATGCTGCCGCGGGTGGAAAGGTGCAGCATGCCCTTGGCAAAACGTTCGGCGATCTCGCAGACCTTGAAGGCCTGCTCGGCGCTGAGCACGCCGGCCGGAACCTTGACGCGCATCATCAGATCGCCTTCGGCGTTCTGCTGGTAGATGCCGTTGACCCGAAGCTTCTGGTAGTCGATGGGGCTGGTGTCGGACATGAGAATTCCCTTCGGTGTGGATTGGATATGCTTCTCTTCGGTTACCCTTGCCTCAGATGCCCGCTCTGCCCTCAAAGGTCAACGGATCGGTTTGGTAGCCAATCAACCGGTAAACCTCTCGGGCGATCTGCTCGGCGAGCTCCTCGGCAGCGCCTTCGGCGCCGCGGACCGTGATCTCCGGCGCGTCGGGAGGTTCGTAGAGCGCGTCGATCCCGGGGACGTTTTTCAACTCTCCGGCCCGGGCCTTTTTGTACAACCCTGAGGTGTCCCGCTGTTCACAGACCTCAAGCGGGGTATCGACGTAAATCTCCACGAACTCCCCGGGCTCGAGAATTTCTCGGGCCGCGGCCCGTTCGCTGCGAAAGGGCGAGGTGACCGAAGCGATCACGATCAGGCCCGAATCGACGAAAAGCTTGGCGACCTGGGCGACCCGACGAATGTGCTCGACCTGGTCGGCGTCGCCGAAACCGAGATCGTGATTAAGGCCATGGCGTAGATTGTCGCCGTCAAGAATATAGGTATGTCGGCCCAGGGAGTAAAGCTTCTTTTCCACCAGGTTGGCGAGGGTCGATTTGCCGGCCCCGGGCAGGCCGGTAAACCAGAGGAGCAAAGGCTTCTGCCCCTTGAGCTCGGCTCGGCTGTTTTTATCGAGGTCAATCGCCGGCCAATGCTCGGTGGTGGCGTATTGCTNNCGGCGCCGACGGTGGCGTTGGTGAGCCGGTCGATGAGAATGAAACTGCCGGTGGCACGATTGTCCCGGTAGGGGTCGAAGGAGATCGGCTTGCTGACGCTGACACTGCACACCCCGACCTCGTTGAGGCCGAGAGTCTTGCCCGGCTCCTGCTGCAGACTGTTGACGTTGACCTTGAACTTGAGCGCGCTGACCTGGGCCGGGGCCGTCGTGGAGCCGGCCTTGAGCAGGTAACTGCGTCCGGGGAGCAGCGCCTCCTCGTGCAGCCAGACGATCTTGGCCTCGAACAGGTCGGTATTATAGGGGCGCTGTTCGGGGGTGGCCAGGGTATCGCCGCGGCTGATGTCGATCTCATCAAGCAGGGTCAGGGTCACGGCCTGCCCGGCGACGGCTTCTTCGAGGTCGCCATCCATGGTGACGATGCGGGCAATCCGGCTGGTCTGCCCGGAGGAGGTAACGGCCACCTCGTCGCCGGGGCGGATGGTTCCCGAAGCGATGGTGCCGCAGAAGCCGCGGAAATCGAGGTTGGGTCGATTGACCCACTGCACCCGCATGCGGAAGGGCTTTCCGGCAGCGGCATCGGCCACCTGGACGGTTTCGAGATAGTCCATCAGGGTCGGGCCCCGGTACCAGGGGGTGTTGTCGCTGGCGGTCAGCACGTTGTCCCCTTCCAGGGCGGAGATGGGGATGGGGGCGATCGCGTCGAAGCCGAGACCGTCGGCGAACAGTTCGTACTCCCGACGGATCGCCTCGAAACGTTCGGCGCTGTAATCGACCAGATCCATCTTGTTGATGGCCAATACCACGTGACGGATACCCACCAGGGAAACCAGGTAGCTGTGGCGTTTGGTCTGGGTGAGTACCCCCTTGCGAGCATCGATGAGAATCACCGCGACCTGGGCGGTGGAGGCGCCGGTGACCATGTTGCGGGTGT
>NPID01002605.1_pt2 | contig 41594 bp, 29 predicted proteins | sample 8637491 | NCBI WGS metagenome assembly NPID01 (sample SAMN07420843, study PRJNA396082) | bioreactor metagenome | isolation source: sample BA6 brine-fed electro-methanogenic bioreactor BA | place: Japan: Kochi | collected 2016-06-14 | reverse complement strand
CCGGTTACCGGCTACCGGCTACCGGTTACCGGATCTTTAGAAGTGTTTCCGGGATTGTATTAGCCGGTTAAGCATAGCAGATACTTTTCTTGTCATTTCAATTGAAACTTTAGCATCTTCATCTCGTATTATACCGATTTCCTTTGATAAATATAACTGTGTCCTTAATTCAGCACATGAACCCTGAGCAATGTGAAGAAAGTATAAGTACTCCTTGTTAGATTTTCTTTCGAATCCCTCCGCAATATTTGAAGGAATTGAAACAGAAGACCTTTGCAATTGATCTCGTAAACTATAAGCCTTACAATCTTTCAATAATCTATACACCCGGAGACTCAGATTCATACTCATCTTCCATACCTCCAAATCCTCAAATTTTTCAATTTTCATTTCAGCATTATTAAATTTACAATCGCGAACATTCCGGTAGCCCGTTGCCCGTTGCCGGTAGCCCCTATCTATTAATACCCAAAAACCCAAAATGTCGCACTTAAAAAGCATTCAATTGATACCTGGCGCCGTCCACCGGTTACCAGATACCAGATACCAGATGCCAGATGCCAGATGCCAGATACCAGAAACCAGCAGCCAGCAGCCAGCAGCCAGTAACCAGCAACCAGTAACCAGCAACCATTTGTATTTTTCAAATTATCCTTACTTTTACAATTCTGAAAATCTAATTGATTGCTCATGCCCAAAAAAACTGACCACACTCCCAGCAAAAGCTATAAAGAACGCTACGACCTGGTGAGGCACCCGAAGCGGATCCGCAGTTCAGACGTGATCGAAAAGGTGTTCACCGACATCATATACTACGGCTCGCCCGATCCTTCCCTCATAGCGGCCACCGGCAAGGTGAACGGGATCGAATGCATCATACTGGGCCAGGAAAAACCCCGCAAGGGAAAGAAAAGCAAAGCCACCGGCATGGTGAAACCCGAAGGCTTCAGTTTTGGGCTGGAAATGCTCAAACAAGCCGAAAAACAACGCATGCCCGTGGTCTCTTTCATCGACACCTACGGGGGCGATCCTTCGATGGACTCGGAAATGGGCGGGCAAAGTTTTCTGATCTCTGATTCGATCAGCCGCTTTTGCGATGTGGATGCCCCCACCGTGAGCTTAGTGATCGGCGAAGGCGGCAGCGGAGGCGCACTCGCCATTCAGGTGGCCGACAAGGCCTTCATGCTCGAAAACGCCATCTACTCCGTAATTGCACCGGAAAGCTGCTGCAGAATCATCTTCCACCGAAGGTTAGCAGCCGGTGAAGATATCGAAGAAGTACTTCCCGATGCCCTGGATATCCTTCGCCCGGGGGTGGAGCACCTGAAACAAATCGGCATGGTCGACGAAACCCTTCCGGAACCGGAAAAAGGTGCCCATACCGATTACGACACCACCTGCGATACCATAAAAAAAGCCCTGGTCAAAACCCTGAAGGAGTGGATGTCGAAATCCCGTAAAGGAGAAATTAGCTTCAAGCCTTCCACCATTAAAAAATTAAAATCAAAACGTCGCGAAAAGGTTCTGCATTACGGTGAATTTATCGACGACCTTGATAAACTGGCCAAGCGCCGGACCAAACGAAAATTCCCCGAAAAGGTGAAAACCATCGATGTGGAACAAGAAAGTTTCGAAGTGATGCACCTGATCAAGGCCCACCTCGAAAAGGAAGGCATCGAAGATACCGAACTGGTAAACTGCGAAAAGCAATGGGATCCCGACAAAAACCTTTTCCGGGTTGCCGGCGGCTGCGGATTTATCTCCAAGCAGGAATATGTGGACAATTTCTACGCATGTCCCAAATGTGGCAAAGGCGAATACCTGAGCGTGGAAGAACATATCGAAAAGATCTGCGATAAGAATACCTTTAAGGAAATGGAAGGGGACCTTTCCTTCAAGAAAATGCTGAACGGCGATTTTTACAATTTCGGCAGCTATAAGGAAAGCCTCGAAAAAACCAAGGCCAAATCTTTCTCCAAGGAAGGATTAGTTACCGGAACCGCCAGGGTCAACAACAAAGATGTGGTGCTGGTAATCTCCGACCTGCGCTTTTTCGGCGGTTCTTTCGGGGCCGTTTTCGGAGAAAAATTCAAGCGGGCCGTCGATTATGCCGTTGATCATAAACAACCCCTGATCTCAGTATGCTCTTCCGGGGGCGCCCGGATGAACGAAGGCCCCATGTCGCTGGCGCAGATGGCCAAGATGAACATGGCCCTGCTCGACCTGAAGAATGAAGGACTGCTTTACCTTTCGGTCATCACCGGGCCAACCACAGGCGGAGCCTATGCCAGCTACGTTACTCAGGGCGACATCATCATCGGAGAAGAAGGAGCCATGGTGGAATTTGCCGGTCCCCGGGTGGTCATGGGCGGAGGCTTCAGCGTCGACCGCGACATTATCACCACCAATAAACTTTACGAAACCGATAAGATCCAGCACCTGGTAAAACGCAGGGAACTGAAAGAACTTCTCTCCTATTATATCAGGCTTTTCTATGCCCTGCGCTATCCCGACAAAAGGCGAAACCGCGGAAGGATCCTTGATTTCAGGAGATAGATTCATCAAACTTAAGTTTCAGTCGTACACAACATTGCAGAAATGAAGATCAGCAGCCTGAAAAAATACAAACACATCTTTATTTTTATTACTTCGCTTATCCTTGCGCTGATCAGTACACTTCCCTTTTTCCTGAGCATATTCAATGCATCGGCGGATGCAGAAAACCCGTTTCGAAATACGGATTATATTCTTACACGATCACTCTGGTATTTCATCCAGACCCTGGTCACTGTGTTGATCCTGGTTTACTTCAACTATGAATGGGCCGATCAGCTGATCCCACCAAGGGTCCCCAAGGCACTGAAGATCACCCTCCTGGTCATCTACAATCTCCTTCTGGTTACATTGCTAATCGCCGCGACCATATTTGCTGCAGAATACACCATTGGGAATCCCTTCGGCAAATGGAGGGGTGCGATGTTCTATATGTGGAAATACATTTTCCTGCACCCCATTTGCGTGATGATGGCTTATACCCTTCGGCTGGTCATGAAAGGAAAGATCACCGAGATAGAAGTTTCCAGGCTCAGGGAAGAAAACCTGAGTTTCCAGCTACGGTCACTCCAGGAACAGGTCAATCCTCACTTTTTCTTCAATACCCTGAATACCCTGAGTTCGGTGATCCGCCGCAAAGACCGGGAAGTGGGCCTTGAATTCGTAGAAAACATGTCGGACGTGTACCGATATCTGCTGGATTCCCAAAAGGAAGACCTGATAAAGCTGACATCCGAACTCATGTTTCTGGAGTCCTACAAATACATGCTTGCGACACGCTTTGAAGATGGGCTGATCATTGATATCGACATCCCGGCCGAAACCCGGGAAAGCCTGATCCCTCCCCTGGCCTTGCAAATGCTGGTCGAAAATGCTATCAAACATAATGTCATCAACGCCTCCCAACCGCTCAGGATCACCATCGGACATAAAGAGGATTTTATCATTGTCAGAAATAATATCCAGCCTAAGCCTCCTACAGACGATCACAGCGGGATGGGCCTGCCTAACCTTATGCAGCGCTACAAACTGCTCACCGGCAAAGAGGTGGTCATCCGAGAGGCGAAAGAACAATTTATTGTTGAACTCCCTATTATTAAGAAATGAATGTCCTGATCGTAGAAGATGAACCGGCAGCCAGTAAAAACCTGGAAATTATTCTCAGGGAGATCGATGCGGGTATGAATATCCTGGCTACGATCAATAGCGTTCAGGAACTTATCGAATGGATCCCGAATAACCCGGATCCCGATCTGGCATTTTTCGATATTCAATTATCCGATGATAATGTCTTTAAGGCGTTCAGAAAGATTGATATTCCTTTTCCCGTTGTTTTCATTACAGCATACGACAGCTATGCCATACGTGCCTTTAAGGTGAACAGCATCGATTACCTCCTCAAACCTGTGCGATCAAGTGAAGTAAATCAGGCCATTGAAAAGTACAGGCATATACTACGGCTTGGCGAAGTAAAAATGGAATCGCAGATGTTGTCCATGCTGAAAGATCTGTCAGGCAAGAATCCCAGTAACTATCGCCAGACCCTGCTTGCCCATTACAGGGATAAACTAATTCCGGTTGAAACTTCAGATTTTGCATTTTTCCATATTGAGAATGGAATTGTATACGGAACGACCCACCAGGGCAAGCAATACCCACTGAATCAAAAGCTCGAAGAGTTGGAAAAGCAATTGGATCCCGACTCCTTTTTCCGGATCAACCGACAGGTATTGATTTCCAGAACTGCCGTAAAGGAGATCAGCCCACACTTCAAAGACAGGCTCTTGCTGAGGCTCAGAACGCAGCCCAAATGGCAGGTGATTGTGAGCAGGGCAAAATCGGGAAATTTCAAAGCCTGGATTTCGCAGTAGCCTGATCCAAAATTACCACCTTTAACTCAAGGCTGCATTTCTTCCGTTCAAAAACGTTTATCCCCCGTTCACTTCATTTTTCAAACTAGCCATTATTAAGCAGATATACATTTGTATATATGGCACGCCCGTTAATAACCGAATCAAAAAGCACGTTTATTGATATTCTTGATCAGCGTGAGCAACTTCAGCGGGATAAAACAGCCCTGATCAAGCTTGACCGCGATGGCAGGGAATGCGACCGTATTTCCTATGCTGATCTTATCGCATCAGCCAAAATCACTGCTACATCCATTCTGAAAAGATCGCGTCCGGGCAAAACCTGCCTGATCATAGCATCCCCGGGGCTTGATTTCGCGATCGCACTGCTGGCCTGTTTTTATGCCGGTGTCATTGCTGTACCAGTCCATCCGCCAAGAAAGAAAAAAAGGAACGAACGACTGGCAAACATCATCCGGGATGCAAATCCTGATTGCCAGGTGCTTGGCAATGAATACCAGGAGATGATCTCAGAGGGAAGCAGCGGGAACCCGGAACTTGAAGAACTGCCAATTATATTGATCAGTAGAATTAACCACACCGGTAAGGAACATTTTAACCTTCCCCGGTTAAAACCGGATGATATTGCCCTGCTTCAATACAGTTCAGGAACCACCGGTCGCCCCAGGGGCAGCATGATCACCCACAGGAATATCCTTCATAATTCAGAAGTAATACGGGCCTCATTCAACCACGACCCTGACCTTATCGTAGTTACCTGGCTTCCTCCTTATCATGACATGGGCCTTATCGGTACTCTCCTTCAGCCAATTTTCATCGGAGGAACGAATGTCATCATCAATCCCGTTGATTTTCTGCGGAACCCGGTAATCTGGTTGGAAGCGATCAGCAAATACAAAGGCACTACAGCAGGCTGCCCTAATTTTGCCCTCGACCTGCTGGCGGATCGCATCAGCGAAGAACAGAAAGAGCATATTGACCTGGGAAGCCTGAAAGTATTTTTCTGTGGATCAGAGCCTGTAAGAAGAACGTCACTGGAGAAATTTTACCATGCTTTCAAAGACTGTAACTTCCATGAAGAGATGTATCTGCCCTGCTATGGGCTGGCAGAGAACACCCTGATGGCCACCGGCATAGAGCAAGGCAATAAACCGATTTACATTGAAGCCGATCAGCATTTGTTTGAAAAAAGTCGAAAGATATCCCAGGTTAATGAAGGCAATAAGGCCGTAAGTTTCGTTGGTTGCGGATATCCATGGATCGGAGATGAAATAAAAATTGCCGACCCTGATAGCGGTGATCTTCTCCCGGATAAAAGCGTCGGAGAGATACTGATCAGGGGAAAAGCAGTCTTTGGTGGATATTGGAATGCAAAGAATGAAAACACTTCGCCATTGATCAGGAAACAGACGGATAAGGATGATTCACCCTATTTACGCACCGGTGACCTGGGATTTTACCATGAAGGGCAGTTGTTCATTTGCGGAAGGATCAAAGACCTGATCATTATTCGCGGCTCGAACTATTTCCCCGATGATATTGAAAGCAGCGCTGAAAACAGCCATAACAGCTTACAGATCCATGGCGGAGCTGCATTTTCATTCGACGACGGCAGAGAAGAAAAGCTTGTGATCGTTCACGAAGTGAAAAGAACCGCTCTGAATGAACTTAATGGCAAAGTAGTCGCCGAAACCATCAGAAAAGCCATTATGTCGGAACACGAAATTGTGGTGCATGCTGTCTGCCTGATCGGTCCTGCACGATTGCCCAAAACCACCAGCGGAAAAAAACAACGGCTGAAATGCCGGGAAATGTGGCTGAATGATCAATTCACGCCCCTGTATGAATGGAATGATGAATCCGGAACACAGAGTCTACCAGCGAAAACAACAGTTGAGGTAACATCAGCCACAGAGCTTGAAGCCTGGCTCATCCAATGGCTTGGCAGAAAATTGAAAATTAACGAAAAAGACATTGATCCTGAAGCCCCTATCATGTCTTGCGGGCTCGATTCAATGGGAGCCGTGGAACTTGAGAGGGAAGTCAAGGAAGCCTTTGAAATAGAAATACACCTGGCTGACATCTTTGAGAACAATACCATCACAGCATTATCGAAAATTGGAATGGAAAGCATATTGAAACAAACCGACTGACACTTTTTTAACTTCCAAATCTCATCGAACTACTTTGTTTCATTTATTTCGGAGGGGCGCATCCTGAAAATGCGTCCTTTCTTTTTCAGGGGAAGATTCTTTACTAAAAATATTTTAGCGTGATCCTGGCGATCCTGCCTGCAATTCCGCGACAAAAGCCCCCTGCTCCCTGACCACCCAGAGGCTATCGCTGGCTTCTGCATCCACCCAGGGCGGTACGGATGCATCCAGGATAATGATCCCCGGATCGAACCAATCGTACACCTGTCCGATCCCGAAGGCAAGCCTTCCGCGCAGCACAAGAAAATCCGTTTTTAGTTTATCACGGGGTGGATTGCAATGGGGAAAAGCCCCCTGCCAGAATACCAGGCGCAACTGTCCTGGATAATAAAGCTGTCCACCGTCCGGTTCCTGTATCCGGAGTTCCCTGAGTCCGCGGCCAAGCCAGTGCGGTTTGATGCTGTATTCGAGTTTCCCGGGAGAAGCCAGGAGAGCAGAATCCGCTATAAAACTTAATTTTCGGCCCTGAACAATTCCTACTGCCGTGTGCCCGTTCACGGCATATACCAGCAGTTCTTCCTGGCGGGATAAACGCAGCTTATCCGCCCCGCGGTACAGCGAAAACCCGAGCAATAGGAACAAACCCATGAAGAAGTATGCACGGAGCCTGCTGATCAGAAAGGCCGCGAAGAATACGATCATTCCGGTCAGCATCAATGCCATGAAGAGGTCGAAACGGATTCCGCCCAGCAAGCCACCGGGCAGGCTTTCCACGAAGCCTACCCCGGTGTCCATGATCCATACCAATTTTGAGAGGAGAAATGCGGCCCCATCGGCAGGCAGGCTTGCTGCGGGCATTAGAAGCAGCAGGAAGCCCGCGTAGATTACCAGGGAGGATAGCGGGATCACGATCAGGTTGGTGATCAGGCCGTAAAGCGGAAACTGGTGAAAATAAAAAAGAACCACGGGCAAAGTGCCCAGCTGCGCAGCAATGGAAACAGAGGTGATGGACCACATCCAGGCCGGGAGGCGATACCGGAAATAAAACCAATTGCTGATGGGCTTCTGCAGGCTTACAATGCCGAGCACTGCAGAGTACGACAGCTGGAAACCCGCACCAAAAAGCAGATATGGATCGAGGATCAGCATGAGCAGTGCCGAAGCTGAGAGGGTGTTGTACACGTTTTTCTGACGCATCAGGGCATTTCCGATAATAATGAAACTGATCATGCAGGACGCCCTCACCACCGGTGGGGCCAGGCCGGTGACCAGGGCATAGCACCAGATCCCTCCCATCAGGAGGAAGGGTAAAATGATCTTTCCAAACTTGCTTTTCCGGAGAAAGGAAAAAAGCACGCCCAGCACCAGGAAGATCACCCCCACATGCAGTCCGGATACACAGAGGATATGCATGGCTCCGGCCCGGGAATATATATCGCGGATATCGTCGGCGAGGTAGCGGTCTTCTCCCAGGAGCAAGGCCGAAGAGATGCCGAAATGTTTATCGCTGATGCCGCTCAGGCGGAGTTTCTCCAGCAGCCGGTTCCGGTAGATCCCGGCTTGTTCGATCATTTCCGGGGAATCCCGGAGCAGGCAAACGTACCACTCCCCCTTTTTCAGGTATGCGGTGTGGAAGATCCTTTTTCGCCCCAGGTATTCCCGGTAATTGAACTCAAAAGGGTTTGCTGGCGGGCGGGTCAGTTCCGGGCGGGCATGGATCAGCAGCAATTGTCCGGCCCTGAGGTCGGGCAGTGAACTGTCGGGCTCGGTATACAGCATGATCTCCATTTCGGTGGCTGTCCATCCGGCCGAGTCCATGCATGCGATGGTCTCCACCCTGCCGCGGCAGGAGCGTTCGCGCAGTTCAAACGGCCCGGAGAGCCTCACCAGGAAGGTTTTTTTCTCTGCCACGCTGATCGCCTGTATTTGCCGACCGGCTTTATCCTTGCGGGAGGTGATCAGGGCGGCATAGCAAAAGAAGAAAAGGATGATCAGACTTCCATAGGCCCAGCGGCTGCGGTAGGAAAAGATCATACTGTAGAAGAGGGTTCCGGCCACCACCAGCAGGGCCGGCAGCAAGAGCAACATCATGGCCGGCCCGGCAGCGGGTACCAGTTTCGGGGCAAGAAGAATCCCACCCACAAAAGGAATGATCAGCCGCAGCAGCGGGATCCGGCTCCACATCATAGCACAGGGTATTTTTAGCAGCAGTGTCTACTTATTAATACCCAAATCGGTAAAATGTACCCAAAAAAGTTTTGAGGCTTGAGTGGATTCACCTCATCCACTGGCCCCTCTTCCTTCAGGCTTGAGCTTTTCATTAAACTGTGAAAGGACTGTAGAGAGTTTAATTGCTTCCATGGGTGGTTGAATTGTGGAAGCAAAGGAAGATTACATCACAGCAATAAAAAGGACAGTCTGATTTTATCATTTCAGATTATTGATTTCAAAAAATATGGCAACTTCCTTGCTATTGGGAAATAATTTTTATATTTAACATAACCAAAGGGGGAATTGATTTCAGGTGAAGGATCCCTAAATCTTAAAATTGTCAATAGCATTTATTATTTTCAATAGTAAGGAATTGTTGAAAAAGTACTAAATAGGCAGTAATTAGATGTAATTATTCAGATAGATTGTTCAAGCAGACAATAGAAAATAGCCAGAACAATTATTAAACAAGATTATAACCTTGAAATCAAATTAATATGAATATTGAATCAAGAATGAGGCAACTACAGAAGGTAATAAAGGTTTTTATTTTTTGTGTATTAGCTGGATATAGTATAAACCTTTCTGCCCAATGGTTTTGGCAGAATCCTTTTCCAACTGGGTCAGAACTCAAAAATTTATCATTCATTAATGAAAATATTGGATGGGCTGTAGGATATGATGGGACAATAATACATACAACAGATGGTGGTCAAAATTGGGAAACCCAGTTTTTTGATCCTTCATATAATTTACATGATGTGTTTTTTGTTGATCAGTTTAAAGGATGGGTTAGTGGAATGACTTCCAATAAAGGATCGGGAATAGTTCTTGTAACAATTGATGGAGGGTTGACATGGAACGAACAAAGTTGTGGAACAAATTTTCCTTTGTATGCATTACATTTTATTGATGAAAACACTGGATGGGCTGGAGGTGGAGATTTATTATTTACAGATGATGGAGGGGATCATTGGACAGTTGTGCAACCTTATAATTTCCCATACATCATTATGGATTTAATGTTTCACGATTCAAATATTGGATGGGCATGTGGAACATATGGATATATTCTTAAAACTGAGGATGGTGGCCAAAATTGGAATGTTTTGACAAGTGGAATTGATGAAAGTTTATTTTCTATATATTATACAGATACAGTAAATGGATGGGTTGTTGGTGAGGCAGGAATAATACTCAACTCAATAAATGGCGGACAATCCTGGGAATCTCAAAACAGCAATACTGAAGTTAATTTAAATGGAGTTTACTTCACTGATCAAAGTAATGGATGGGGTGTTGGCAGTAATGGAACGATTATTTATACGGAGAATGGAGGTGTTTTATGGACACACCAGGATAGTGGGATAGAAGTAGAACTTAATGACATTCATTTTTTTGATCAGCAATATGGATTGTGTATTGGTGTACTGGGAGCAACTTGTATTACGGGAAATGGTGGTTTAACATGGAATACATCCTTTTCAGGTATATCTCAAAGCCTGAAAGGAATTGATTTTATAGATAATACAAATGGTTGGGCTATCGGTTACAATGGCACTATCTTAAAAAGTTCAAATAGTGGTTATGAATGGTCTGTAATAGATGGGGTAACGGATAAATCTCTGTGGGATGTTTTCTTCTTTGACCAACAATTTGGATGGATTGTTGGCGATCAGGGAGCAATATTTCATTCGAACGATGGTGGAAATAATTGGATTGATTATTCAATAGACGAGATGTATACACTTATGAAGGCTTTTTTTGTTAATAATAATACTGGATGGGTAGTTGGCTTTGATAATATAGTTCTTAAAACAAATAATGGCGGCTCATCCTGGGTTAACCAGGGAAATTTTACTGATGAAAACTTTACCTCGGTATTTTTTATTGATGAAAATACCGGATGGATTGTTTCACAAGATGGCTCAATTTGGAAAACAACAAATGGTGGAGAAATGTGGTCACAGCAATATTCTGATCCCAATCTCTCTTTTTATGGTGTTTATTTCAATGATTTTATTAATGGTTGTGTGTCTGGTAGTCAGGGGACCATTTTAATGACAAATGATGGTGGGTCATCATGGGGAAGCACCATAACAAACACAGTAAGTACCTTTTACGATGTAATCTTTATTGATCAAAATATTGGATGGTCTTGTGGAACTGATGGATTATTATTAAATACTCAAGATGCAGGGATTACATGGACTATACAAGAAAGCTATACAACCAATACACTTTTTGATTTAAGCTTTGCTGATACTGACAATAGTTGGGTATGTGGTGATGCTGGATCAATTCTGCACACAGATAATGGTGGAGGGGTGCATATTCCAGATAATAATTCTTACACAATTTCATGCGATATTCAAATATATCCAAACCCTGCAGATCATTGGGTAGCTTTTGATTACCAGGTATCTGGGAACGATGAGAGCATCAGCATTTTTATTTATAATTCAGCTGGTCAAATTGAACATACCTTGAGCATGTCTGGCCAGACCGGACAGCTAATCTGGGATGTGCAAAATGTTGAACCTGGAATATATTACTATGAATTTGTGCATACTCTTGGAAAAGAAAATGGTAAAATCATAGTGCAATAATCTTTTAAAAATGTCTTCCCTGTATTACCTTTACAGGGAAGACATTATCTTAACTAAGGATCACTAACAATTAAAAAACAGAAATGAGTGTTCTGCGAAAATACATTCTGTACCTTGGGTTAATGCTAGGTTTACTAAATCTGGGTTATGCCCAACGATATGCCATGCAATTTCAACAGTGCTATGGTGGCTCTAGTGGAGATGTCGGAAAAGATATATTTCTACTACCTGATAGTACATTTTTAATATTTGCAGGAACTGCTTCACAAGATGGCACAGTATCATATAATCACGGTGATAGCGATTTTTGGCTACTCAAGACTGATAATACTGGTGTATTGATATGGGAGAAAACCTTTGGAGGTGGTGATACAGAAAGTCGAAAAAATATGAAAATTACAACCGAAGGGGATTTTGTCATGAGTGGGTATACTCAATCAAACAATGGAGATGTTTCAGGGAATCATGGAGGATTTGATTATTGGGTTGTAAAAACAGATGAACAAGGCAATCTTTTATGGCAAAGGTGTTTAGGTAGTAGTGTAAATGATCTTGCTTTACAAATGAAATTGGATGACGAAGATAATATTTATGTCATAGGGGAATCATTTGGTAATGATGGTGATATTTCTGTACCATGCAATTTCTATGATTTCTGGGTTGTTAAACTAAGTCCAGATGGGGATTTAATTTGGGATAGAACCCTGGGAGGTTCTAATATTGAAGCCGGAGTTTGTATCCTGCCAACATCAGATGGAGGGTATATAGCCGGGGGATATACAACTTCAAATGATGGAGATGTTAGTTGCACCGAACCAAGTTTAGATCAATCAGATGCCTGGATAGTAAAACTGGATTCAAATAATAACATTGAATGGGATCATTGCTATGGAGGAAGTTTTTATGAGACTACAACAGATATTATTGCAACTGAAGATGGGGGATATATTTTTGTAGGAGGTACTAATTCCAATGATGGAGATGTTTCAGGATTTCATGGAGTGCCTGGGGGAGATAATGACATTTGGGTCTGGAAAACTGATGGTTGGGGTAATTTAGAATGGCAGAAATGCCTTGGAGGAAGTCTTGATGAGGGACGAGGCGAAATATCCGATGCCGGAAATGCTGAGTATATTATTAACGGATACACTGATTCAAACGATGGGGATGTTTCAGGAAATCATTCAAATCCAGATTACGCTGATGTTTGGATATTAAAGATAGATAATGAGGGAGAGTTATTATGGCAACAGTGTTTTGGCTCATCTGATAGTGAAGCCTCTTCTGGTATATCTATTATTAATGATATAGAGCTCATGGTAGTTAGTGGTACGGGCGAGGCTGATGGAAGTGTTGATTGTGATCTTTATCCAGGAGTAATGAACTACGCCGACCTCTGGTTTTTTAAGATTATTGACACGGTATCAGTATACACCAATGAACACAATATTGATCAGTTGACAATTTCAGTCTACCCAAATCCGGCTCAAGATGTTATGTATTATCATATTTATCCATCTCAAGACAATCTCACATTGAGATTTTATGATATTTACGGCCAAAAGAGGGATGAATTTTCATTTTCTAAGATTGATAACCAAGTTAAAGTTGAAATTGCAGATTATCATCCAGGCGTTTATGTCGCTGTTTTGTTTTCAAATAATAGAATTATTGACAGGAGACAACTTATAATCAATTAATTACGCAACTTTTAAATAATCATAAGCGTACCGGATCCGTACCAAAAACAATATATTATATAACATGGGGACATATATAAGAGCCTCCCCCCGCCAGGGATCACGACCGAAGGGAGTAATCCTCCCTTCGGAAACTCCAAAATCCAGAGAACAAAATCCAAATAAAATCCAAAATCCAATGAAAATCCAAACTTAAAATTTCAAACACCAAAAAAACGTGAAAAACAAAACCGTGTCCTCCGGAGCTTTAGCGAAGGAGGATCAAAAAAAACTTACAACTCAAAACTCAAACCCCAAAACTCAAAACTCAAAACTATTGTCATCCCGAGCACTTCGACAAGCTCAGTATANNTAAACTCCGCCGAGGGGCAAAAATCAAAACTCAGAACCCGCCCTCCCGCTGGCACGTATCATAGCCGTTCGCCAGTGGCGGCAAAATTCAAAATTTCCCCAATCATTCATCCCCATATCCCAAATTCTCTACCTTTACCTGATTAAAACCGAAGCAAAATGCCCGATTATCCTAATCCCATCGAAGCGGTCAAACTCGACCTGGTCATGCGTGATTACGACCATGTGATCTACTACGGCGATTCCCCCTTGCTTACCCCCGGTGGCATAGAGGTGGCCAATCCCGATATCCGCCTGCTGAAGCACCTCCTGGCCAAACTTACCATTTATGGAGAGATCGATTTGGATCGCGTGAACAGCTTTTCACTCTTCTGTTACCAATACGATTATACACAGCAAGGAAAGGACAGGATAAAGGATCAATTCAACGCCCTGTTTGCCGCCGATCCGCTGGTAATGCTGCGTTTCGGTGATGCTAATGCACTGCTGAATGCATCCAGTGCCTTATCCTATCTCGAAGACCATCCTGCCGTGCTTAATCTCCTTTTCTGGGGCATGCCAGAGGTCGGCCGACGCTTTACCGCCTACCTCGATGAACTCAGCAAAGGCGATACGAAGAAAAGAGAAAATTCCGAAGTCTGCCAGTCGATGCTGAAAGAAGCCTATGAAAGCCTGATGGATGCCCAGAAATCAGCGATAAACCTGCTCTCAGGCTTGCATGCCAGCGGAATAATCCTCCCGATGATGCTGCTCTCCGGTAAAATGACGCCTTCAGAATATGCTACCGCCGCCATGGCACTGAACCTCAGGCATGAAATGAGTGATGTCGTGCCCGAAACTTTCAGTTTTTATGATAAAGCGGTCACGCATTTCCCGGTGGACCGTGAACAGCCCGATTCAGCCTATCGCGAGTTGCATTTGCAGGCCATCCGTGCCCTGGAGTATATCTCATTCTTTACCGGTACCGGGGCAGAAATGGAACCCGGTATCCGTGACCTGATCGGGGCAGGGGAGAGCTACAATCTCGAATTTAAGACCTCCCTGCGATGGGATGTCAGGCAGCAAAAGAAAAACCCTGCCATTGAACATGCCAGCCTGAAGACTATCTGCGCCTTTCTCAATTCAGGCGGCGGTCACCTGCTGATCGGGGTCGAAGACGATGGCAGGGTGGAAGGCGTTGAGATCGATAAATTTGATAATGAGGATAAATTCCTGCTGCATTTCTGGAACCTGGTAAAATCAAGCATGGGACAGGAGGTTACTCCTTATATCTTTACAAGCCTCGAAAAAGTCGATGGCGGAACGGTCTGCCACGTTAAATGCCTGCGCAGTCCCGCACCGGTTTTCCTGCGCCAGAAAGGTTTTGGTGAAGAATTTTACATCCGTACAGGTCCCGGTTCCGCTTCGCTGGAGATCCGGGAAGCTTTGCAATACATCGCAGAGCGCTTCCCCTCCAAGTAAACCCCTGATATCATTAGATCTTTGTATTTAGGGTTTGATTTATCCTTAATCTTTTAAGCATTCCTGCCTTTACGACAGGCTCGGTCCGGCAAGTGATCATCAAGTAATCGAGATCCCGTAACAGGCATATAATCATGTAAGCATATTTATTATTTTTGCAGCACAAAAAGCTGAACCATGAACATCCTGAAAAGCAATACACTATACTTCCTGCTGCCGATACTATTTCTGCTCGCGGCCTGCGAAGGCAGTACCGACAGCACCTGGAGCGTGAGCAACGAAACTTCCGGCCCGATAGAGGTGAAAGCCAAACAGCGCAATGTTACGGATACGATAGTTGAACTCGTTGAAGCGGGTGAAAACAGTATTATCACTATCATCAGCGAAGATTCGGGCAACGGCGATCCCCTCATTCCCTACGATATCTTTTCCTTTTTCGAAGTAAAAAACACCGAAGGGGAGGTCATGGAAAAAGACTATACCGATCGCGCCAACTGGGAGATCTTTATCGAACAAACCAAGAAAAGCCCCGACCATTGGGAAATGACCTACGAACTGATTGTCCGCAACCAGGACTTCTGAACCTGGAAATCTGAAATAAATCTATAAATCGGCACTCGGAACTCGGCACTCGGCACTCGGAACTCGGAACTCGGCACTCGGCACTCGGCACTCGGCACTCCTATAGGCTCATCTTCTGCGGCTTGATCATCCGCTCCGGACTGAGGATGGTGTCCAGCTCTTCTTTCGAGAGTAATCCTTTCTCGATGCACAATTCATAAACACCACGCTTGCTTTCGAGGGCTTCCTTGGCCAGTGCCGATGAAGTTTCGTATCCCAGCACGGGATTGAGGGCGGTCACGATGCCAATGCTGTTCTGAACATGACCAAGGCAAACATCTTCGTTGGCGGTGATGCCGTCGATGCAACGGTGCTTGAGGGTGAGCATGCCGCTTTTCAGCATTTCCGTGGATTCGAAGATGCTCTGCACGATCACGGGTTCCATCACGTTCAGTTCCAGTTGTCCGGCTTCGGCGGCCAGGGTCACGGTGAGGTCATTCCCGATCACCTTAAAGGCGATCTGGTTCACTACCTCGGGGATCACCGGGTTTACCTTGCCTGGCATGATCGATGAGCCGGGTTGCATGGGGGGCAGGTTGATCTCGTTCAATCCTGCACGCGGTCCCGACGACAGCAGGCGGAGGTCGTTGGAGATCTTGGATAGTTTCACTGCCAGCCGCTTAATGGCGGATGAGTACATCACGAAAGCCCCGGTGTCCTGGGTGGCTTCCACCAGGTCAGTAGCATTGTGTACATCCAGACCGGTAATCTTTTTAAGGTGTTGAACTACTTTTTCGGCATATTCCGGTTCGGAGTTAATACCGGTGCCGATGGCCGTAGCCCCCATATTGATCTCCAGGAAGAGGCGGGAATTTTCTTCCAGCCTTTTTACCTCGTCTTCCAGGGTAGTGGCATAGGCATGGAAGGCCTGACCCAGGGTCATGGGTACGGCATCCTGCAGTTGAGTGCGGCCCATTTTGATCACGTCCCTGAATTCTTCTCCCTTGTCTTTGAATGAGCTGATCAGTTTACTCAGGGCTTCCAGCAGCTTCAGGTTATTGTTATACAGGGCGATCTTCACGGCCGTGGGATAGGCGTCGTTGGTCGACTGCGAAAGGTTCACATGGTTGTTCGGGTGGCAATAATCATATTCCCCTTTCTTGTGCCCGAGGATCTCCAGGGCGCGGTTGGCGATTACCTCGTTGGCATTCATATTGGTAGAGGTTCCGGCCCCGCCCTGTATCATATCCACCGTAAAATGGAACTGGTATTTGCCATTCTGGATCTCGGTGCAGGCAATGATGATGGCCGTGGCGATATCGTCGCTGAGCAGGCCCAGGTCATGATTGGCCTTTGCTGCGGCTTTCTTGACCATGGCCAGGGCTTCGACCAGCACGGGATAAAAGTTCAGGCTCACCCCGCTGATGTTGAAGTTCTCCATGGCCCGCATGGTTTGAATGCCATAATACGACTGGTCGGATACATTGCGGAACCCAAGCAGGTCGTGTTCCTTACGGGTTTCCCCGGCTTCGTATTGTGCGGCCACGTTCACCATGCGGTTGTTGGCATGGCGCATGCGGCGGGAGATCACCTGTGCTATATTGGAAAAGATCTTCAGTGCCGGGCCGCTGTTTTGCAGGAAATATTCTTTGCGTACAGCGAAAACCTTTGTCTTCTCCGTGGCCCGCGCCGTGGTGGAATGTTTGCTTTCGCTCGACCAGCTTCCTTCACCCAGGAAATCACCTTTTTTGAAGTAGGAAAGCCGCTTCTCTTCGCCATACATATTGGTCTTGAAGAGTTCCACCTCGCCCTTAAAAATAATGAAAAGGTCTTTTCTTTCCCCGTTCTCTTCGAAAAGCAGCTCGCCGGTATTATACGTTATTTCTTCGATGTTTTCCGCCAGGGCCTGGAATTCTTGATCTGTCAGACCGCGGAAAAGTTCGATCTCACGAATAAAATCGTTTATTCTGGTGTTTTCCATTTTACCTTGAATTTGAAACTATGAAAATGCAAAATTAGGGAAGATTTTCTACACAGAAATCTCTCCCTTGATGTGGGGGTGCGACTGGTAGTTGAGCAGTTCGAAATCTTCGTATGTGAATTCGAAAATGCTTTTGATCTCCTTGTTGATCTTCATCTGTGGCAGGGGATAAGGCTTTCGGCTCAGTTGCAGTTTTACCTGATCGATGTGGTTGAGGTAAATATGGGCATCGCCGAGGGTATGGATGAATTCACCGGCCTTCAGTCCGCAAACCTGTGCCATCATCATGGTGAGCAGTGCATAAGATGCAATGTTGAAGGGTACACCGAGAAAGATGTCGCAGCTTCGCTGGTACATCTGGCACGACAGTTTACCGTCGGCCACATAAAACTGGAAAAAAGCATGGCAGGGGGGAAGGGCGGCACGGCCTGCGGCCACATTCTCAGCAAAGCTCTTGCCGGCTTCCGGGAGCACCGAGGGGTTCCATGCAGCCACGATCATGCGACGGCTGTCGGGATTGTTTTTGATCAGTTCGATCACTTCTGAGATCTGGTCGATGCCATCGCCGTTCCAGTTTCGCCACTGGGCTCCGTACACCGGCCCCAGGTCGCCATGCTCATCGGCCCATTCATCCCATATGCTTACCTTGTTATCGTTGAGGTATTTAATATTGGTATCTCCCTTCAGGAACCATAAAAGTTCATGGATGATGGAGCGCAGGTGCAGTTTCTTGGTGGTCATCACCGGGAATCCTTCCTCCAGGTCGAAACGCATCTGGTATCCGAATACGCTGATGGTGCCGGTCCCGGTGCGGTCGCTCTTCCGCACTCCCTTTTCCATGACATGTTCTAAGAGGTATAGGTATTGTTTCATGTTTCTGGTTTCTGGTTTCTGGTTTCTGGTTTCTGGTTGCTGGTTTCTGGCTACTGGCTACTGGTATCTGGTATCTGGCATCTGGTATCCGGTATCTGGCATCTGGTATCCGGTATCTGAATGCTAACTACTGACTCCCGATGAAGTATTCTGTGCATATTCCTCCACCTGCCTGAACACCCTCATGATGTTCTTGCCCCAGATCTTTTCAATTTCTTCTTCGGTATAGCCTCTTTTATACAGTTCTGTGGTGATGTTGGGCATCTCGCTGACATCATAGCAGCCGTTCACGCCGCCTCCCCCGTCAAAGTCGGTGCCGATCCCGACATGGTCGATGCCGGCAATGGCTACAATATGATCGATATGATCCACAACCTTTTCTACCGAGGAAAGGATACGCGGGAAATCCACATTGAGCTGCTGCCAGTCGGCACGGGCATTTTTCAGTTCTTCATCGCTGAGGTCTTCCCAGTTGTTGTATTTTGCCCTGAGGGCGCTCATGGCGCTGTCGCGTTGCGGATTCGGGGCCGGGTCTTCAACATAGGCACTCAGTATGCACATTTGTATCACGCCCCCGTTCTCTGCCAGGACTTTCAGCATATCGTCGGTAAGGTTGCGCGGGTTATCGCAGAGGGCTCTTGCGCAGGAATGGGATGCGATCACCGGCGTGGCCGATGTTTCGAGCACATCATAAAACGAGGCATCGGAAATATGCGATACATCGACCATGATGCCCAGGCGGTTCATTTCCTGAACCACTTCTTCCCCGAAGGGACTGAGGCCATCGTGTTCAGGTCCTTCCTTATCGGTGGAGGAATCGCAGATGTCGTTGTTGCGGGTGTGGCAGAGGGTGATGTAGCGTGCTCCGCGTTCGTAATACTTTTCGATCAGGGAAAGGTCGTCCCCGATGGGATAGCCATTTTCCATGCCGATGAAGATCGCCCGCTTACCTTCTTTTTCCAGGCGATAGGCGTCCATGCTGCTCAGGGCCACTTCCGCCCTGCCGGGATAGCGGCCTATGGCGCTGTGAATGGTGTCGAACATTGCCAGTGCCCTTTGCCGGGCTTTATTGTTTCCGGCCTCATCGCGTTCGCCCTGCCCTACAAAAACGGCAAAGAACATCGCATCCATGCCGCCTTCTTCCATCCTGGCCAGGTCAACCTTGCTGCCCCGGCTGTTCTCACTCATATCGCGGCTGATGTCAAAGCCTTCGCGCGTCATCCATAGGGGAGTATCCACATGGGAATCGATGGTGAGCACCCGGTCATGAATAGCCGCAGCTTCAGCCACCATTTCTTCTTCGGTCATCTGCCGGTTGCAGCTCAAAAGCACTGCCACCGCGAGCAATATGTACAACTTCTTCATAAATGTAATTTTTAATCAAACTTCAATACTTACCACTCAGAACTCGGCACTCGGCACTCGGAACTCGGAACTCGGAACTCTTTCTTTTCTATCCCAGGATGATCCCGACCATGGTGGCCGAGAACAGGCTGGCCAGTGCACCACCGACCATCGCCCTGATACCGAGCTTTGAGAGCAATACGCGTTTATTCGGGGCCAGGGCGCCAATTCCTCCCAGTTGTATCCCGATGGAGGAAAAGTTGGCAAAGCCACAAAGCATATAGGTGGCCATGATCATCGACTTCTCATGCGTAAAGGCATCGAAGGAGATGAGTTCCTTCAGGCTGGAATAGGCCACCAGTTCGTTCAGGATGATCTTTTCCCCGAAAAGGTGCCCGACCAGGGTCATGTCTTGCGGGCTCACCCCGATGGCCCAGGTAAGCGGGGCCATGGCATAGCCCAGGATGAACTGCATGCTCAGACCGTCGTATTGTCCGCCGGTGGCACTTACAATGATCTCGTTCAGGGTCGTCCAGTCGCCCACCTTGATCAATACAAAGTTAAGCAGGGCGATCAGGGCGATGAACACCAGCAGCATGGCAGCCACGTTTACGGCCAGTTTCACTCCCTGGAAGGTTCCTTTCGATATGGCGTCCAGCACGTTGGAGCCGATGCTTTCTCTGCTTACCTTGATCTCGCTCTGGATGGCTTCGGTTTGCGGAACCAGCAGCTTAGCAGCTACAACGGCCCCGGGTGCAGCCATTACGGATGCCGTGATCAGGTGCTTGGCAAAGAGGAGCTGGCTCTCCGGGTCGGTTCCTCCGAGCATGCCGATGTAAATGGCCATCACGCCTCCGGCAATAGTGGCCATACCGCCGGTCATGACCAGCATGATCTCCGACTTGTTCATATTCTTTAAGTACTCTTTGATGAGCAGGGGTGATTCGGTTTGGCCAAGGAAGATATTCGCGGTGGCGGATAGGCTTTCAGCCCCGCTGATCCCCAATGCTTTTTTCAAAAGATATGCCAGCCCGTAAACGATCTTCTGGATGATACCATAATAAAAGAGGATGCTGGTAATGGCTGAAAAGAAAATGATAGTAGGCAGTACCCAGAAAGCAAAGTTGATCATGGGGGATTCGACCGTGCCCGAAACAAAGGATTCGAGCAGGAAGGTGGTTCCTTCCTGGGTGAAATCGAGGATCTTCAGGAAGATGTTACCGAAAAGCTCGATCACATACTGGAAGAGCGGTACTTTCAGCACTATAATGGCAATAATGAATTGCACCGCCAGTCCTATTCCGATAACCCGCCAGTTGATGGCACGCCGGTGGCTGCTGAACAGGTAGCCAAGGCCCAGCAATACGATAATGCCGAAAAGGCCACGCAATAAAGAAATGAAGGAAAACCCGAGTTGGGTGGTTTCAGCATCGGGTGTGGCTTCCTGGGCAAGGGCAGGGGATAGCAGGATCAGCAGCAAGCTTAAAAGGAGCAGGATACGTTTATTCATTTTTATCAACATAAAAATGGCCACCCGGGGAAGGCCCCCGATGACGCCAATGTACAAAATAATGGAATACTAGTTCTTCTTTCTTTTATTGATCTCATCGCGGATCCTGGATGCTTTTTCATACTCCTCTTTTTCAATGGCTTTATTCAGCATCTCATCGAGTTCCTCCAGGCTGTTCGTGGAAAACTCACCTCCGGTGCTTTCTTCGTCTTCAGGCGCAGGCGCATCCTCTTGCATTTCCCCGGCTTTATCATCCATGATGATGCCGGCTTCCGACATGATGTCCTCAAAAGTGTATATGGGGCAGCGGAAGCGAATGGCCAGGGCAACGGCATCAGAGGTTCGGGCATCGATCTCGCTTTCGACATCGCCCTGCATGCAAATGAGTTTGGCAAAGAACACTCCTTCAAGGAATTTGTCGATCACCACCTCCTTGATAAATATATCGTAGTGCTCGGCAAAATTCTTGAACAGGTCGTGGGTCAGCGGCCGGGTGGGTTTCATCTTTTCAAGTTCCACAGCAATGGCCTGGGCCTCAAAGCCACCGATGATGATGGGCAACCTTCTCACCCCGTCATGTTCACCCAGTATGAGGGCATAGGCGCCACTCTGTGACTGACTGTATGACATTCCGATGATTTCCAACCTGATCTTGTCCATGCTCTGCTTAGCTTTATATGCCTGATTCCAATAAAAAGTTAAAAGTATAAAAATTTCAATTTCTGCCACGCCTTTGTGGATAAATTCTTCCGTCGAGTCTCGATTAATCTTTATATTTTAGCAACTTCATTAACCAAAATTTATACAATCATGAGAAAGATTTTGTCGTTGTTAACGATCGCTTTGCTTCCTGCATTGAGCTTTGCCAGCGAAGCTGAACTAGAGATTCCGAAAGGGATACAGGATGAGACTATCCTGTACTGGGGATTTCTGATCACCATACTGGGATTTGTGTTCGGACTGTTCCAGTTTTTGCGTGTTAAGAAGTTCAGGGCTCATAAGTCGATGCTGGATGTTGCACAGGTGATCTTTGAAACAGCCAAGACATACCTCATACAGCAGGGAAGGTTCCTGGCGATCCTTTTCCTGTTCATCGGGGCAGCTGTGGCTTTTTATTTCGGATGGCTGGCACATACAGAGCTTAAAGGAGTGCTCATCATCCTTGGATGGACCGTTGTGGGTATCCTGGGCTCATACAGTGTTGCCTGGTTTGGCATCAGGATGAATACCCTGGCTAATTCGCGCATGGCTTTTGCTTCGCTTGAGCGCAAACCGATCAAATTGCTCAACATTCCCCTGAAAGCTGGGATGAGCATCGGTGTGGTCCTGATCTCCCTGGAATTGATCATGATGCTCATCATCCTGATGTTCGTGCCCGGTGAATATGCCGGCGCCAGCTTTATCGGCTTTGCTATTGGTGAATCACTCGGAGCTTCTGCCCTGAGGATCGCCGGCGGGATCTTTACCAAGATCGCCGATATCGGCTCCGACCTTATGAAAGTGATCTTTAAGATCGGGGAAGACGATCCGCGGAACCCCGGCACCATTGCCGACTGCGTGGGCGATAATGCCGGCGACAGCGTTGGCCCCACAGCCGATGGTTTCGAAACCTACGGTGTTACCGGAGTTGCCCTCATTTCATTCATCCTCCTGGCCATCACCCAGCCGGTGATGCAACTGCTTTCGGCCAACAGTCCTGAAACCTACCATAGCCTTGTAAATGCCCTCGGAATGGGCGGAGAAACAATGGAAGCCGTTGCACAGGCCCTTCAAATCAAACTCCTGGTCTGGATCTTCGTGATGCGTATTCTCATGATCATCACCTCCATTGTTTCCTACTGGATCAATGGCGCCCTGACCGCTGCCCGCTACAACCATGTCGATGATCTCGACTTTGAGAAACCTCTCACAAACCTGGTGTGGATCACTTCTGTACTGTCGATCATCATGACTTTCGTGGCGAGCTATTTTGTGATCGGAGACCTGCCCGCCGACATGTGGATCATCCTTTCGGTGATCATCAGTGCCGGTACGCTGGGTGCTGCTCTCATTCCGGAATTTACAAAGCTCTTTACCAGCCCGAAATCCACCCATGTGAACGAAGTGGTGGAAGCCTCCAAGAAAGGCGGAGCATCCCTGAATATTCTATCAGGGCTCGTGGCCGGGAACTTCAGCTCATTCTGGAAAGGCATGGTGTTTCTGCTGCTCATGTTCATTGCCTATTACGCCAGTACTTTCGGGCTTGGCGATTTCATGGAATATCCTTCCATTTTTGCCTTCGGACTGGTGGCTTTCGGAATGCTCGGCATGGGACCGGTAACCATTGCGGTCGACAGCTATGGCCCCGTTACGGACAATGCCCAGTCGATCTATGAGCTTTCACTGATCGAAGAGACCGATGGCATCAGCGAAGAGATCGAAAGGGATTTTGGCTTTAAACCCGATTTCGAAAAATCTAAATATTACCTCGAAGCCAACGATGGTGCAGGAAATACCTTCAAGGCCACCGCCAAACCGGTATTGATCGGTACCGCCGTTGTTGGGGCTACTACCATGATCTTCTCGCTCATTCTGATGATCAAGAATGTTTTGGGCATTGACCCAGAACTCCTGCTCAACCTCCTCAACCCCTATTCCATCCTTGGATTCCTGGTGGGTGGTGCCGTGATCTACTGGTTTACCGGAGCCTCCATACAGGCGGTGACGACCGGAGCCGCCCGTGCCACTGAATACATCAAGAATAATATTAACCTGGATGTGGGCGCCGAGAAAAAAGCGGATGTGAACAAGTCGAAGTCCGTGGTGAGGATCTGTACCCAGTATGCCCAGAAAGGCATGTGGAACATCTTCTTTGCCATCTTTTCCTTTGCGCTGGCCTTTGCATTTCTTTCGGCTCCCGCCGGACTGGGTGAGAACATTACCGATCCGGAAGTGATCAAGGACCTGGCCAAACCGGCTTCCTTCTTTGTGAGCTACCTTATATCTATTGCTTTCTTCGGACTCTTCCAGGCGGTGTTTATGGCTAATGCCGGTGGTGCATGGGATAATGCCAAGAAAGTGATTGAAGTGGACATGAAAGAAAAAGGTACACCACTGCACGATGCTGCTGTTGTCGGTGATACCGTTGGTGACCCCTATAAAGATACCTCTTCGGTGGCCCTCAACCCCATCATCAAATTTACGACCCTATTCGGCCTGCTGGCCATGGAGATCGCCCTGGCGATCGAATTCAGGGATATCGCTCCCTACGTAGGGCTCGGATTCCTGGTGATCGCCCTGGTCTTTGTTTACCGCTCATTCTATAAAATGCGGATCAATAAATAGGGAGGTCTTTCTTTATTTACAAGCAGAACAAGATAGATTTCATACTGAACAGCCATTTCAGCCCCCGGGAAGAAATGGCTGTTTTTTTTGTCCTGCTGCGGACGCAGTATTTTCTTTGTTAATTTTTTCACAAAGTGTTCTCCGGAACGTATTTGTTCGGATAAGATTAGTACATTTGCACCATAGTTCGATCACACATGAAAGGTGATCGGTAAATACAAAATAACCAACACTTATTCAGATGCTTAGCAATAACTTCATAGACCGCCACAATGGCCCGCGACGGTCCCAGGTGGATGAAATGCTTGGGAAAATGGGACTTGCTTCCCTGGAACAGCTTATTGATGAAACAGTACCCGCTTCTATACGGATGAAGAGGGAGCTGGATCTGCCGGATGGGATGAATGAACTGGAATACATCAACCACCTGAAGGAACTGGGAGCGAAGAATAAGATATTCAAGACATACATCGGGATGGGATATTATGATACCATCCTGCCGGGCGTGATCCAGCGAAATATATTGGAAAATCCGGGCTGGTATACCTCTTATACCCCATACCAGGCAGAGATCTCCCAGGGCCGCTTGGAAGCCCTGCTGAATTTTCAAACCATGGTTTCCGACCTGACCGCCATGCCCCTGGCCAATGCCAGCCTGCTCGATGAAGGCACCGCAGCAGCCGAGGCGATGATCATGCTGTATAATTCACGGAGCCGCGCTGCCGTTAAAAGCGGAAATAACAAGTTCTTCATTTCCGAAGGCTTGTTCCCCCAGAGCAAAGAGGTTGTTGTTTCAAGGGCCATCCCCCTGGGAATTGAAACCGTGATTGGCCGTGAGGAAGACTTCGATTTCAGCGAAGGCTATTTCGGAACATTGCTCCAGTATCCCGACCAGTTCGGGGAGATCAGGGATTACCGTGATTTTGTAGAAAAAGCACATGAGTCGGAGATCGCAGTGGCCGTGGCCGCCGACTTGCTCAGCCTGGCCCTGATCACCCCCCCCGGTGAATGGGGTGCCGATGTTGTGGTCGGGAGTACACAGCGTTTCGGGATCCCTATGGGATATGGCGGACCGCATGCAGCTTATTTTGCAACACGCGAAACCTATAAAAGAAACATCCCAGGCAGGATCATTGGGATATCCAAAGATGCTGCCGGAAACCCTGCCCTGCGCATGGCCCTGCAAACCAGGGAGCAACACATCAAAAGGGAAAGGGCCACTTCCAATATCTGTACAGCACAGGCCTTGCTGGCCAGTATGGCCGGGATGTATGGAGCTTATCATGGCCCGGAAGGCCTGAAAGCCATTGCCCGCGACATAAACGATTTTACCTGTATCATGGCTTCGGTGCTCAATGAGCTTGGCATGCGATTGCATACCCGGAGTTTCTTCGATACTATCGTATTCGAGCTGCCGGAAGAACTCGACCAGGAAGCAGTGCGTGAGGTTGCCCTCCAGAGGGAGATCAATTTCCGTTACCTTGACGACGGCCGCATCGGGATCAGCCTCGACGAAGCCACTTCATCGGAGAATGTGCAGGAGATCCTGGCAGTTTTTGCCAAGTTGAAAGGTTTTGAGCCAAGTATTGCAAGCGATTGTGACGAAAGTTTGCCCGAAGAGCTGCTGCGTGAGAGCGAATTCATGACGCACCCGGTATTCAATAGCCTGCACTCGGAAACCGAGATGATGCGCTATATGAAAAAACTGGAGAACAGGGACCTGGCCCTGAACAGGACCATGATCCCGCTGGGAAGCTGTACCATGAAATTAAATGCGGCTGCAGAGCTCTTTTCGTTGAGCTGGCCCGAGTTCGCGGCATTGCATCCCTTTGTGCCCACGGACCAGGCAGAAGGATATACCGAGTTGATCGAAAATCTGGGCAGGGATCTCTGCGAGATCACAGGTTTTTCCGACATATCCTTTCAGCCAAACTCAGGGGCTTCCGGTGAATACACCGGCCTGCTGGTTATCCGGGCATATCATGAGAGCAGGGGAGAGGGACACCGGAATATTTGTCTCATCCCGTCATCGGCCCATGGCACCAATCCGGCCAGCTCGGTCATGGCAGGAATGAAAGTGGTGATCGTAAAATGCGATGAACAGGGGAATATTGATATAGCCGACCTGAAAGCAAAAGCCGAAGAACACAAGGAAACCCTGGCAGCCATCATGATCACCTATCCTTCCACCCACGGGGTTTTCGAAGAATCCGTGCTGGAGATCATGGATATCGTTCATGAGAACGGAGGCCAGGTGTACATGGACGGGGCCAATATGAATGCCCAGGTGGGACTGACAAGCCCCGGCCTGATCGGAGCGGATGTTTGTCACCTGAACCTGCACAAGACCTTTGCCATTCCCCACGGTGGGGGTGGACCCGGAGTAGGGCCCATCGGCGTAGCCGAACACCTGGCTGAATTCCTGCCGGGGAATCCTATTCATAAAACGGGTGGCAAAAATGCCATCGGTGCCGTTGCTGCTGCTCCTTTCGGGAGTGCCTTTATCCTGCCCATTTCTTATGGCTACATCAGGCTGCTTGGCCGCGAAGGACTCAAAAGTGCCACCGAGTATGCCATACTCAATGCCAACTACATCAAGAAAGAGTTGGAAGATCATTATAAGATCCTGTATACCGGCAAGAATGGCTGGGTGGCCCATGAAATGATCCTGGACTGCAACCAGTTTTTGAAAACCGCTGATATTGCGGTGGTCGATATTGCCAAGCGTTTGATGGATTACGGATTCCATGCGCCTACGGTTGCCTTCCCTGTTATCGGGACCCTTATGGTAGAGCCTACCGAGAGCGAACCCCTTTCGGAACTTGACCGTTTCATTGCTGCCATGGTGGCGATCCGCAAAGAGATCATGCAGGTGGAAAGCGGCAGTTGCTCGAAGGAGAACAATGTGATCAAGAATGCTCCCCATACCCTGGCCATGATCATGGATGAAGAATGGGAGTTTACATATACTAAGAAAAGCGCTGCCTTCCCCAATGGAGTGCCTGAAAGGGATAAATACTGGCCGGATGTGACCCGCATCGACGATGCTTTCGGCGATCGCAACCTGGTTTGCAGCTGCGGTTCGCCCGAGGATTATGTCAGGAACTAAGGTGCTGATAGGCGAACCCGATATGCCCGCTGATATCGCTGGCCAGTGATGCTTCCTGCCCCAGGGATTCTGAGGCCAGGTCGCCGGCAAGGCCGTGAAGGTACACACCGATCAGACAGGATTGCAATGCACTGTACCCCTGGGCAAGCAAACCCAGGATAACTCCCGTTAAAACATCCCCGCTGCCGCCGGTAGCCATTCCCGGGTTCCCGGTAGAATTATAAAAGGTGGTTCCATCGGGGCAGGAAATAGCAGTAGCATATCCTTTCAGGACAACATATACCTGGTATTTCACCGAAAATTCTTTTTGCAGTTTATCGCGCTCGAAAGCATTGCTGCTTTCTCCGGCAATACGCTCAAATTCCTTTGGATGAGGGGTGAAGATCGAGCCTGGGGGGACAAACGACAACCATGTTTTGTTTTCTCCGAGGATGTTTATGGCATCTGCATCGAAAAGCAGGGGAATGCTCGTATTCTGGATCAGCATTTTCAGGGCGGCCTGGGTTTCTTTGGCCTGGCCGATACCGGGACCTGCTGCAATTGCATTGAAATCGTCCAGCCTGGGGTGTTCTGTGAAAGCCGTATCCGAGCGGTCGATGCTGCACATGGCTTCCGGTACGGCTGTTTGTATAATATCATATCCCCTGGCGGGAACATGGGTCGTGAGCAGTCCTGCGCCGGTGCGCATGCAGGCCTCGGAGGCCAGCACGGCTGCGCCCATTTTCCCGTAGCCGCCAGCCAGCAGAAGGGCATGGCCAAACTGGCCTTTATGGTCGAACTTCCTGCGTTTACGGATCATCCCCACTATATCTTCCCTGAGCATGAAATAATCCGCTTTTTCAACATTGTTTACGTAATCCGGATGCAGGTTGATCTCCATGATCTCCCACTCCTTTACATAAGGAAGATTCTCTGCGAACATGAATGCTTTCTTCGGAAACTCGAAGGAAAGGGTAATATCGGCTTCCACGATGGCACCATCGTTTCCGGTGCTGGGGGTATCGGCAAAGAGCCCGGAGGGAATGTCAATAGAGATGACCCGGGTACCCTGGCTGTTGATGTACTTGATCACATCCGCCACAAATCCGGTAATTGGCTTCGAGAGCCCGCTGCCGAAGATGGCATCAATCACCCATTCGGCATCCAGTTTGTCAGGAAGCTGCTCTATGCTGTCGATCTCGTTGATACTGACTTTTTTCTGGTACCTGAGGTTGTCAAGGTTAATGCTGAAATCCTCAGAGCAGCGGTCGGAGTAACGAATTACAAATACTTCCACACGGTAGTCCTTTTTCGCCAGCAGGCGCGCTATGGCCAGACCGTCGCCCCCGTTGTTTCCCAATCCGCAGAAGATCTTGATGCGGTCGGTGTTTTCCAGGTTCTTCATGATCCAGCGATAACACGATTTGGCCGCCCGTTCCATGAGGTCGATGGAGTCGACGGGTTCATTTTTGATGGTGTACGCATCTGCCTCGCGGACTTTTTCAATGGGAAGGATCTTCATAGCAATTGGATTTATAGTGCAAAGGTAGGTATTTGATTATGAATTATGCCCTTCGACTGTGCTCAGGGTGACAAATTATGGATTATGGATGAAGGCTTGAGTTTTTAGTGTTGAGTTTTGAGTTCGTTTTTGCCCGGGGCGGGCTTTCTTACGAAAATCGTACTTTTGCCTGAAATTTTTAGTACTATGGCCAGAAAGAGAACCCCACTCCCCCTGTATGAGAATGTAGAGATCCTGGATGCCGGGTCGGAAGGAAAAGCCGTTGCCCGTGTGGATAACAGGGTGGTGTTTGTTCCTTTTGTGGTTCCGGGAGATGTGGTGGATATACAGGTGCTCCGGAAAAAGAAACGTTTTTTCGAGGGAAAAGCAGTGAAATTTCATCGGTATTCCGAAAAAAGAGCTGAAGCAGCTTGCTCTCATTTCGGGCTTTGCGGTGGCTGTCGATGGCAAAACATGGACTATCCTTCCCAATTGGAGTACAAGCAGAAACAGGTGGCCGATAACCTGGAGCGTATCGGTGGCCTGGAACTTCCTGAAATTATGCCCATCCTGCCCTCGGATAAGATCTACCATTACCGCAACAAACTGGAATATACCTTTTCAAGCCGGCGTTGGTTTGTTGATAAGCCGGATCCCGACAATCCGCGGGACCCCAGGGGACTCGGCTTCCATCTTCCGGGCATGTTCGACCGCATCCTCGATATTGAGGAATGCCATTTACAGCGCGATCCTTCCAATGCCATCCGCCTCGCGGCCCGCGACTTTGCCCTGGAAAATGACTATGAATTTTATGATGTGAAGAAATGGGATGGCTACCTGCGTAATCTCATTATCCGTACTGCTTCCGGGGGCGGACTGATGGTAGTGATGGTTTTTCGCTACGTGGACCATATCAAGATGCCGGCCCTGCTCGACCATCTTATGGAGAAATTCCCGGAGATCTCTTCCATGATGTATGTGATCAACGATAAGCGGAACGATGATATTTCCGACCTTGATGTGAAGCTTTATAAAGGCGATCCCTTTATTATGGAAGAAATGGAGGGTTTGCAGTTCAAGATCGGGCCCAAATCATTTTTCCAGACCAATCGCGACCAGGCCCTGAAACTTTACGATACCGCCAGGGAATTTGCCGCTTTGAGCGGGGATGAACTGGTGTATGACCTTTATACCGGAACCGGAACCATTGCCGCATATATTGCCCGCCATGCAAAAAAGGTGATTGGGATAGAATATGTTGCCGCGGCCATTGAGGATGCAAAGGAAAACGCAGCCTTGAATGCTATTGGGAACACGGATTTCTTTGCCGGCGACATCCTGAAGATAATGGACGATCAATTCATAAAAGAGCATGGCCGTCCTGATGTAGTCATCACCGATCCGCCCCGCGCGGGAATGCATGAAAAAGTGGTTCGAAAATTACTGGAACTTGCTCCCCGCAAGATCGTTTATGTGAGCTGTAACCCGGCCACCCAGGCCCGCGACCTCGCCATACTGGCGGACAAATATACCATCAGGCAGGTTCAGCCGGTGGATATGTTTCCGCAGACGCACCACGTGGAGAATGTGGTTGGTTTAACCCTGAAGGATCAGCTTGTTTAGTTGCTCTTCCAGCTTTCCCAATTGAAGGTCTTCCCCCTTCACGGTAATTTGTGCCTGCCGGTAATATTGCTCCCGTTCGGCCAGTTCTTTTTCGATGAAATCCTGCATCTCGTCATTTCTAACATCCCGTATAACCGGGCGCAAACGCCGGGCATGTTTCAGCCGTTGAACCAGCGAGGCCGGATGCATTTTCAGGTAAACGGTGATGCCTGCCTTTTGCATGAGGCTGATGTTGTTGAGATGACAGGCAGTTCCTCCTCCACTGGAGATGACGGCCTTTGGATTCTCCTCAATGACTTCTTTCAGGCACTGTTGTTCAAACTCGCGGAAGCGTTTTTCGCCGAAATGGTCGAAAAAGCGGGGAATGCTGTATTTATAGCGGGCCTCGAAAGCATCATCGAGGTCGACAAACGGCATATTCAAACGCCTGGCAAGACGTTTACCAACCGTTGATTTGCCGGCTCCCATATACCCTAAAATAAAAATGCGCATAACATCCCCGGATTCTTTATAAAAGTAAAGAAATTAAGAAAGCGAGCAAATTTATTTGCTGAGATCCTATTTCCGGTTCATGCTTCGGATGGCTGCTTTTTCAATGGCCGGGGCGTCGAGCTTGTATTTGGAGAGCAGTTCCATGGGCTTGCCGCTTTCACCAAAATGATCGTCTACGCCCACAAGTTCCATCGGGGCAGGAAGTTTTAAGGCAAGGGTCCTTGCAATGCTTTCTCCCAGTCCGCCAAGCACGGAATGCTCTTCGGCACTTACGGCGCATCCGGTTTTTGCAACGGATCTTATAATGGCCTCTTCGTCGAGGGGTTTAATGGTATGGATATCGATCACTTCGGCACTAACGCCTTGCCTGGCCAGGTCTTCGGCTGCCTGCAGGGCCATCCATACCATATGGCCGGTGGCGAAGATGCTTACATCATGGCCTTCGCGCATCTGCAGGGCCTTTCCAATCGTGAATTCCTGATCGCGGGGCGTGAAATTCGGCCAGTTGGGCCTGCCGAAACGTAAATACACCGGTCCTTCATGATCGGCGATGGCCAGGGTGGCTGCGCGGGTCTGGTTGGCATCGCAGGGGTTGATCACCGTCATGTGCGGCAGCATCTTCATCAGGCCGATATCTTCCAGGATCTGGTGGGAAGCACCATCCTCCCCGAGGGTCAGACCGGCATGCGATGCGCATATCTTCACATTCTTGCCCGAATAGGCGATCGACTGCCGGATCTGGTCATATACCCGCCCGGTGGAAAAATTGGCAAACGTACCTGTAAAGGGGATCATCCCCCCGATGGTCAGCCCCGCTGCCATGCCCATCATGTTTGCTTCAGCAATACCCGTCTGGAAAAAACGATCGGGAAAGGCTTTGGCAAATGCATCCATTTTCAGGGAACCTGTGAGGTCGGCACAAAGGGCCACCACACGTGAATTCCTTTGTCCGAGTTCGAGCAGCGCTTCACCAAACCCGGCTCGTGTTGCTTTTTTCTCGACAGTATCCTTGGTGGTCATATTTTTAGCTATTGATAGATTCTTACGTTGGTGGTTTTCCCGGAGGTGATCCTGAAGCTCTTTTCGATGGTAAAAGCAGCGCGGCTGGCATAGCGGGCCCTGAAGACCACGCGGTAATTCCCGGGCTGAAGGATGAGGGATTCCTGCAGGGGTGTTTCCCTGAAGTTATAGATCCAGATGAGTTCATCGTCCTGCTCCAGGTAAAGGCTTCCATATCCCTGCGCCGACTTTTGGATCACTGCGATTCCGGGTACCGGGATCTCAATGGTGGTGGTGGTGCTCTGGGCAATGTTCACCTCATCGATATAGATGCGGGGCAAACAGAGGATCTCCAGGCTGTAATCCCCGACAATGTAATGTTCAGTTTGCCCAAATTGTTGCACATTGATGGTTTCCATGCTTCCTTCCCGCCTGACGATCGCCTGCAGGTTTTTGCTCGACAATGATGTGCCTTCCATTTTAAGCCTGAGCTGTCCGCGGGGCGTTGAAGCCGGAATAATCGTATGCTGCCCGGGTGTGATCTTGATGCTGTCGACCCTTACCGAGGGCAGGGTGTGGATCACCACATCATATGTTACCAGGGGATCGATCAGGAGGGTGTCCGGCAGGCCTTTGCTGTTTAAGGTCTGTATGAAATTATATTTGACCTGGCCCGAAACATGGTCATAGAAGGTCATGTTCACATTGGTCTCGGTGGGGCGGTCGTAAGCATCCAGCAGGTTCACCTGGGCCGTGGTGGAGTTCAGTGCCTGCGAAATAACCAGGTCCAGGGCTTTACTGAACTGCTCCTCGCTGGAAGCATCGAAATAGGTTCCTACGCAATCAAAGGCTTCCTGGAAATTTCTTCCGATCCCGATCACAAAAGGCTTGAGGGCGATCCCTTTTTCCTGGAGGTCCTGGGAGACGGCGCAGGGATCCCCGTCGCATTCTTCCAGGCCGTCGGTGATCAGGATAATGATGTTCCTGCAGTCGTCGCAGGGCGGGAAGTCACCCCCGGCCTGCTCCAGGGCAAAAGCAATGGGTGTTGTTCCCTTGGGCTTGATGTAGCGGAGCTGGTTTTTTATGCGCAGGGCATTTTTATCAGCGAAAGGCACGACCAGCCGTGTATCATTGCAATCCTGGGGGGGGTACGTTTTCTGATGCCCGTAAACGCGGAGGGCCAGCTGGATGTTCTCCACATCTTTCAGGCTGTCGAGCAGGTTGGAAAGAAGATCCTGCGCAATGTTCATCTTCACATCGCTCTGCCAGCGGCCGTACATGCTCTGCGAACCGTCGAGCACAAAGAGAATACGGGTCAGGGGAGGGGGCTTTTCTTGTTCCTGTTGTGGGTTCACCTGTCCCAGGGCCAATGAAAAGGAAAGGATCAAGAGCAGGCTGAGCAGGTATTTGCTTATAGAGATCGTCATATCAGCATAAAAGTATCAATAATCTCCAAGAGTTTCTTCCAGTTGTTCCAGCGCCCGGGCAGTTTCTTCATCATTGGGGGCTACACCGTGCCACTTATGTGTTCCGGCCATGAAATCCACTCCGTGTCCCATCTCGGTATGCAAAAGGATAACGACAGGGATGCCCTTTCCAGTATGTGAGAGGGCCTTTTCCAGGGTCTCCAGTATGTCGTCCATATCGTTGCCCCTGGCTTCGAGTACTTCCCATCCGAAACTTTCCCATTTAGCCCTGAGGTTGCCCAGGGGCAGGACCTCATCAAGAGGACCATCGATCTGCTTGCCATTGAAATCGACCGCGGCAATGAGGTTATCCACTTTATTGGCGGCTGCAAACATGATGGATTCCCATACCTGGCCTTCCTGCAATTCGCCGTCGCCCAGCAAACAAAATACTTTTTTATCCTCCCCGTTCAGTTTCTTTGCCAGTGATGCCCCTATCCCTACAGATAGTCCCTGTCCCAGCGAACCCGTGGATATCCTGACCCCGGGCAGTTTTTTGTCGGTGCTGGGGTGTCCCTGCAATCGTGAGCCGATATGCCTGAAAGTTCCCAGTTCTTCGGTGGGGAAGTAGCCCGATCGCGCCAGAACGCTGTAATATGCAGGGGAAATGTGCCCGTTGGAAACGATAAAGATGTCCTGGTCCTTCCCGTCCATGCTGAAATTTTCCGGATCGTGATCCATGACTTTCATGTACAAGGCAACAAGGTAATCGCAGGCACCGAGCGAACCTCCGGGGTGCCCTGATGCTGCACCGTTGACCATGCGAATAATATCTCTGCGGACCTGGGAAGAAATCTTTTTCAGGGATTCAGTGTCGGACATAGCTTTTTGTTTGCTCAAAGCTAAGGCAAATATCCGCTTTCCGGGGGGAAGAGATATCAACATTTCTTAACAATTTATTAAAAGGATCTTTCCACTCCTGCGACCCGGGCAGGAAACAATCTGAATTTCTGTTCGGTAGAAGATCAGGAAGCGGGCTTGGGTAGTTTTTACTATTTTTACCCTCTAAAATTGTGCGGATGAGAGCAATCACAACAAGCATATTTCTTTTTCTTGCATTGCTGTTGTCGTTCCAGGCCCGGAGCCAGCAGAACTTATCCCGTGAGGCATGGGTCGATTCCGTCTTTCAATCACTCAGCACGGAAGAACGCATTGCCCAGCTGATGATCGTCCGTGCCAACCAGCCCGGCAAGGATTATGACCGGAAGATCGACAAATACATCCGTGAATACAATATCGGCGGTGTGTGTTTTTTCAGGAATTATCCGCATCAGCAGGCACGCACCACGAACCGTTGGCAGGAAATGGCACGCACACCGCTGCTCATCAGCATTGATGCCGAATGGGGACTGGGCATGCGGCTCGACAGTACTACGGTGTTTCCATTCCAGATGGGGCTCGGAGCCATCGCCGGTGATAGCCTGATCTATGCCATGGGCAAACGCATTGCCGAAGATTGCCGCAGGATAGGGGTGCACATGAATTTTGCCCCGGTGGTGGATATTAATTCGAACCCGGACAATCCCGTGATCGGGATGCGTTCTTTTGGCCAGGACAAAGAAAATGTCAGCCGGAAGGGAGTGGCTTATATGCAAGGATTGCAGGACCTTGGGGTGATCGCAACGGCCAAACATTTCCCCGGTCATGGCGATACGGATACCGACTCGCATAAAACCCTGCCGGTGATCGGGCACAGCAAAGCCCGGCTCGACAGCATGGAATTATATCCTTTCCGGCAGATGATCGATAAGGGCCTGGGCGGGATCATGATCGCCCATCTCTTTATCCCGGCATTTGAAGAAAAGGAAGGCATCGCCTCCACATTGTCGCCTTCGATCGTGAACGGCTTGCTCAGGGAGGAAATGGGCTTCGATGGTCTCATTGTCACCGATGCACTGGATATGAAAGGGGTGACAAAGAACAACAAGCCCGGTGAAATTGAATTGCTGGCCCTGCTTGCCGGGAATGATATCCTCCTCCTTCCTTCCGATCCGGATAAGGCCATTGAACGGATCAGCAATGCCCTGGAAAAAGGAGAGATCTCCACGGACTTAATCAATGATCGCTGCAGAAAGGTCCTGGGATATAAATACGATGCAGGACTGGCCGGTCTTCAGCCGGTCGTTCTAAAAGGATTGAATGCTGAACTGAACACCGCGGAAGCCCGGGCACTGAAGCAGGAATTATATGAGGCATCCGTTACGCTGCTGAGAAACGAAAGCGACCTGCTGCCCACCCAAAGGCCGGATACCCTCAGCATGGCCTATGTTTCGCTGGGCGGGGCGGAAACGGAAGACCATTTCAAAAACACCCTCCAATTGTATGGCAGCCTTGATACCTATGAACTTCCCGCCAGGATAAAGAAAAAAGATTCTGAAATGCTGATGGATGAACTGGAACCCCATAACCTGGTTATCCTGGGCATACGAAATACCAACATCTATGCATTTAAGAATTTCGGGATTTCCGGCGAAACCTGGGACTTTGTGAATGAACTCAGCAGGCGCAAAAAGGTTATCCTCGACCTCTTTGCCTGCCCCTATGCCCTGTCAGCTATGGATAGTACAGCCCTCCCTGAGGCGGTAATCGTTTCTTACCAGGATAATCCGCTGACCGAAAGCATCGGTGCACAACTGATCTTTGGGGGTGTCGGGGCTTCAGCGACCCTGCCGGTAGAGGTGAAGGACCTTTTTGCCAGTGGAAGCGGCTTCAAAACAGAAGCCATCCGCTTGCACCTGACCGATCCTGCTGTGCTGGGTATCCCCGATTCAGTAATGGCCAGGGCGGATTCCATTGCCCTGTCGGGAATAGAACTAAAGGCTTATCCCGGCTGCCAGGTGATCGCCGCCCTCAACGGAAATGTATTTTACAACAAGGTCTTTGGCTATCATACTTACAATAATGAAACCCCTGTGGCTCCCGATGATATTTACGACCTGGCTTCCCTGACCAAGATCGCGGCAAGCAGCCTCAGTCTGATGGATCTTTATGCCAGGGGGATGATCGATATCGACAGGCGTCTTTCCCATTATCTTCCCTATCTGAAGCAAAGCGATAAAAAAGCGATCATCATCAGGGAACTGATGGCCCACCAATCGCGCTTCCAGGCCTGGATCCCGTATTTTAAGTATACGCTTGAGGAAGAAACCCCGGATGCTCCACTATACCAAAGCGAGATCGGGGAGGAATATCCCGTCAGGGTGGCGGAGGGGATGTATATCCACCGCGACTATGAATATGACATACTCGATAGCATACGTTTTTCTTCACTCCGTGAAAACAACCAGTACCGTTACAGTGACCTTGGTTTTTACTTGCTGAAAGAGGCCATGGAAGGCATTGTTAACATGCCTTTCGAAAGCTTTACTGCCCGTCAGTATTATGAACCCATGGGGCTTCCCACGATGGGCTATCTTCCGCTGAATCGATTTCCGAGGGAGCGGATCGTGCCCACCGAAAACGACAAGCTGTTCAGGAAACAGCTCTTGCAGGGGGATGTGCACGATCAGGGGGCGGCCATGCTTGGTGGCGTTTCCGGGCATGCCGGACTCTTTTCCAATGCCTTCGATATGGCTGCGGTGATGCAGATGTTCCTGGATGGTGGTGTTTATGGCGGGAAACGCTATGTGGAGGCCGACGTATTGAAAGAATTTACCAGAACACAGTTTCCCCTGAACCTGAACCGCCGGGGGATCGGTTTCGATAAGCCCATGATGGAATATGATGAAGACGGCCCGACCTGCCGCAGCGCTTCCCCGGAAAGTTTCGGCCATTCAGGCTTTACCGGGACCTATGCCTGGGCAGATCCGGCAACCGGGCTGGTATATGTATTTTTGTCGAACCGTATTCATCCCGATGCTCATAATGCGAAGATCATGGAATACAATATCAGGACAAATCTGCACCAGGTGTTTTATGATGCAGTGAAATATACCGGTCAGCGGTAAACAATTCGGGCAGCTGTCAGTTTATCGTATGGAGGACTTATAATAATCAACAAACAAATGAAAATCCTAAAGCAAATACTGGTCTGGCTTTTTGCAGTGCTTTTAACCGCTACAGTGCTGATCTACCAGCGCATGACCGGTCCGACGTACCCTCAGCGAGGATCGGTAGAGATTGCCGGAGAAACCATTTCCTATGCCCTGATCCGTACCTGGGAGAATGAAGAGCTTTACGAAGACCGAATGGGAGCCCGTGTAGCAGTGGAAGTCCCGGGGGCAGAGTTCAGCGGAACGCTGAAATACAAGCGCCTGGGGGTGGCTGAAGATTGGACCGTGTTGAAAATGCTCAGGGAAGGCGATGAACTCACGGCACGATTGCCCAACCAGCCGGCGGCCGGAAAGCTGCTTTACCTCGTCAGCCTGACAAAAGGACAGGAATCCTATTCCCTTACCGAGGAGCCTGTCGTTATTCGCTTTAAGGATCATATCCCCGACTGGATTCCCCTGCCGCATGTGCTGCTGATCTTTGTGGCTTTGCTGTTCTCGACCATGACTGCAGTAGAGGCCCTTCGCAGGAGTAAAAAGGTGAAAACCTATGCTATTCTGACGCTTGCCAGCATGCTGATTGGCGGGCTTATCATGGGGCCCATCATGCAGAAGTATGCCTTTGGGGCCTACTGGACCGGCTGGCCATTCGGGCATGATATGACGGATAATAAAACGCTTGTTGCTTTTATCGTGTGGCTCATTGCTTTTATTGTTCTTCTTCGCAATCCGAAGAACCGGTTCTGGCCAGTATTTGCTGCTATTATCACCCTTATTGTCTTCGTGATCCCCCATAGTGTTCTTGGCTCGGAATTTGATTATTCCGCCGGAGAAGTTGTAACTGGAAGAAGATCCTATGGTCCTTAGCATTATCGCCATTACCAGCCTGATTTCCATCATGGCTTTTCAGAATCCTGTTCTGCTGAACCGCATGCAGTTCAATGCCTATGCCATCAAGCACAACAGGGAAGGCTGGCGATTCTTTACCTACGGCCTGGTGCATGCCGGATGGGCGCACCTGGCCATCAATATGTTCGTGCTCTGGTCGTTCGGTGATATAGTTTATGATATCTACCGATACCTGTTTGGCAACCTGGGCATACTGTATTTTCTCCTGTTGTATATCGGTGGGATCATGTTTTCCGTGCTCTTTGATTTTGGCCGGCATAAAGACGATCAGTGGTACAATGCCGTCGGCGCTTCAGGTGCGGTTTCGGCGGTGGTGTTTGCCANNTGCCGGCGGGGTCTACCTTTTTTTCATCCCTATTGAGATCCCATCTCCGATCTTTGGCATACTGTACCTGGTGTATTCCGCCTATATGGCCCGCCGCGGACGCGACAATATCGGCCACGATGCCCATTTCTGGGGGGCAATTTATGGGGTGGTGCTGACCATTGCCTTCAAACCGGATCTCGTTTTTTACTTCTTCGATGAAGTTATGAACATCTTCTGATGAATTCCTATTTTTCTTAACTTTCCGGCATGGAAAGCGAACTGAAAAATATGAAAGTTCTGGTGACCGGTGCCTCCCGGGGGATCGGGAAAGCCATTGCCTTTGCCTTTGCGGAAATGGGCGCTTCAGTGCTTGTGCACTACAATAAAAATGCTATTGCTGCCGAAGAGACCATGGCCGAGCTGCCGGGCGACGGGCACAGCATTATGCAGGCCGATCTTTCCGACCCGGATGCGGTTTCGGACATGGTGGAACGATTGCTCAGCGAGCACGGATCCGTAGATGTACTGGTGAATAATGCCGGTATTTACGAAGAAGCCGACCTCATGGAACTCAGTTATGAAGAGTTCAGGGAGTACTTCAGTACGACCATGAATACAAATTTGTATGGTGCAGCGAATCTTTCTTTTCTGATCGCCCGCGATATGGTGGCGCATGGGGGAGGGAAGATCATTAATATTTCTTCGCGGGGTGCTTTTCGGGGTGAACCCTTTGCTGTGGCATACGGGGCCAGCAAGGCCGGAATGAATTCTCTTGGGCAGTCGATGGCGGTTGCCCTGGCCGGGAAAGGCGTGTTTGTATATACCATTGCTCCGGGCTATGTTGAAACCGATATGACCACCGGCATTCTCCAGGGACCGCGTGGCGATGCCATCAGGAACGAAAGCCCGCTTCACCGGGTAGCCCTGCCGGAAGAGATCGCCCATGCCGCTGTTTTTCTGGCCCGGGAGGGAACGGAATACATGACAGGCGGCATTATTGATATTAACGGGGCTTCATACCTTCGAAGCTGAGGACTGTTGCCTGTTCCATTTTTCCTGTTTCCTGTTCCCTGCTTCCTGTCAGGTTCTGATTTCAAATTTCAACCTACATATTTCCGGGTTCTTATTATTCTTTCATTATCTTTGAAGCGCACTTTTTACGAATCATCAAAACTCCATAAACCATGAAATTTGATCCTGCAACGAACATCCAGAAACTGGAACAATTTGGCGAATTCGGGGGAGTGAACCCTTCCATTACGGATTCATCGACCTACACCTTCATGACGGCACAGAAAATGATCGAGACCTTCAGCGGAGATGAAGAAGGTTGTTTCCTGTATTCCAGGCACTGGAACCCTTCCAATAAATACCTTGCTGATGCCATGGCTGCCATGGAAAACACGGAATCGGCCTGGGTTACGGCCTCAGGAATGGCAGCCATCACCACTACTATTCTACAACTCTGCAATGCAGGCGACCATATCATTTCCAGCGTAACTACTTACGGGGGAACTTATGCTTTCCTGAAGAATTACCTGCCTAAGTTCAATATTGAGGTCAGTTTTGTTGATGTAACCAAACTGGATGATGTAAAGGCCGAGATCCGTCCCAATACACGGATGATCTACACGGAAACAATGACCAATCCGCTGTTGCAGATCTCTGATATCCCTCAGCTCTCAGCCATCAGCAAGGAGCATGGGCTCACCCTGGTGGTCGACAATACCTTTACCCCCATGATCGTGACCCCGGCCAACCATGGTGCTGATATTGTGGTGTACAGCATGACCAAGTTTGTGAATGGCAAGAACGATTGTGTTGCAGGGGCGATCTGTGCGAAAAAGGAATTCATAGAGTCCCTCAGCAGTGTGAATGATGGCACGGCCATGTTGCTCGGGCCTGTGCTGGATCCCATGCGTTCCAGCAGTATCCTCAAAAACCTGCATACCCTTCATATCCGAATGATGCAGCACAGCAAAAATGCCATGTACCTGGCCGAAAAGCTCAAAGCTGACGGCTGCCGCATACTCTACGCAGGCCTCCCGGAACACCCGGGCCACAAATTGCTCAGGAGCATGATGAATGAGAAGTACGGCTTCGGCGGAATGGTGGCCATCGATGTACAAACCAGCGAAAGGGCCAATATCCTGATGGAGAAAATGGAACTGGAAGGCGTAGGCTATCTGGCGGTGAGCCTGGGGTATTTCAAAACGCTCTTCAGCAATTCAGGCAAGAGCACATCCTCCGAGGTCCCGGAAGAAACCCAGAAAGAAATGGGCCTCTCTGAAGGCTTGATCCGCTTCTCCGTCGGGCTTGATAACGACATCGAAAATACCTATGCCGTGATCCGAAAATGCATGGATGAAACAGGGATCTCCTAGAGTTCCGAGTTCCGCCCCTCNNCGGGGTGACATTCGTTCCGAGTGCCGAATTCAATTTCAGAGTTCAAAGTTCCTATGGGGCCGTGGTGGAATGCTGCCATGTCCCTGAGGCGGCTGTTAGGTCAAGGTAATAATAGTTTGTTGTACTGCTGTTAACGTAGTGCTGAACAACCAGGTAATCTCCTTTAACATAGAGTCTTGCAGGGCCCAGGGGGGAAGTCAGCGGACTGGGGTTCGAACTCATTTTCCGCATGGTGATGGCACCGTCAACATCCAGTTTGGATACCGGGTATTGAATCCCTACTCCGAGGTCTCCGCTGGAATATACCCGCCC
>NPID01003565.1_pt1 | contig 41597 bp, 58 predicted proteins | sample 8637491 | NCBI WGS metagenome assembly NPID01 (sample SAMN07420843, study PRJNA396082) | bioreactor metagenome | isolation source: sample BA6 brine-fed electro-methanogenic bioreactor BA | place: Japan: Kochi | collected 2016-06-14 | reverse complement strand
GATTTCGGAAAGCGGTATTCCTGTTTCATCGGATATTATCCGGGAAACAAGCCGCCCGCAGCTCTGTCCCTGGCAGAGTCCCATTCCGGCCCGGGTTCTTCGCTTTACCGCTTCAAGGTCACGGGCTCCGAGTCGGACCGCTTCCAGAATTTCGCTTTTCCGGATCTCTTCACAGCGGCAGATTACCGGATCTTCCTTATGTCCGTTCATATCTTCATGCTCCAGGCCAGAGGCGCAATTGACGCAGCTGTCCTTACATGGACAAGCGGGGTCGGGTCATCTCTGAGGGGTCTGTGGATTTTGCTGACCCTTCCGCTGCCCAGGGGGTTCCCGTCCATGTCCACGAGGGTCACGCTGTCTCCGGCGGATGGCAGATCCAGGTATTCATAGGGAAAGGCGACGGTAAGCTTGTCCGCCTCTCCTTCCCTGCCAGCTTCTTCCTGCTCCACCATCCGTATGGCAAGTCCGGGACAGACGGCAAGACATATACCGCAGCCTCTGCAGGCGTCGGTATCGATCACCGGCAGGGCGGTAATGTCCGCTCCCACGCTGATTGCGTTGAAGGGGCAGGAGGTCTCGCAGGGGTTGCAGGGGATGGGTTCGATACAGTGGATGGAGGCCTTGAGCACCGCTTTACGTCCAGTTTTAGTCAAAAGGTGAACCCTCCTCCGCAGGCGTTCATTATCTCTTCTTTGGAGATTCTGCGCTTCTCTCCGAACCTTCCGCTGCGCAGCCCCTCAAGACGCACTCGTATTGCCTGAAGCTCTTCCTCCAGACGGCCGCCCTGTAAGAGTCCGAGTTCGGCTGCGGCGGAGGTGCCGGCCAGTCGCCCTTCCTCCAGGGCGGTACTTGCTTCCTCTATTCCGGCAGCGTCTCCTGCCACAAAGAGTCCCGGCCGGATCCGCATCTGCGCATCGTGAAGGGGAACATGACCGCCGAAACATCCGGCATAGCTGCAGCGGCAATTGCCGTTCAGGAGCAGGGCTATGCGGGGCGAGAGTCCGACGGCGAGCGCTATGGTATCAACCTCCAGTTCCCGGGAGCTGCCCGGGACCGGCCTGAAGAATTGGTCCACGGCGGTAATGACCGCCCGCTCGACCGACTCTTTTCCAAGCGCCGCTGTTACGGTGTGGGACAGATGAATGGGAACGCCGGCGCGGCGGAGTTTGTTGGCGTGTACATCGTAGCCTCCGATCCGGTCGGCTGCTTCCACCACCGCGCATACGGCCGCCCCCGCCTGCATGAGCTGATAGGAAACAATCAGCCCCACATTCCCCGTGCCTATCATAAGGATCCGTTCTCCCGGGAGTACTCTCTGAACATTGCAGAGGGTCTGAGCGGCCCCTGCGGTCATGACTCCGGGCAGGGTGGAGCCGGGAAAGGCAAGGCTGTTTTCAACTGCTCCTGCTGCTACGATAATCTGTTTCGCCCTGACCGACAAGGAGCGGCCGCCGCTCCGCAGGGCCGCAAGGTTCCCTGCGAACAGGCCCCACGCCAGGGTATCAAGCATAACCTCCACCCCGAGCCGGCGCGCCTGTGCAAGAAGCTCCTCTCCTATCCGGAAGCCGCGCGTACCCGCACGGTGCTCCCCTGATCCGAAAAACTTGTGAATCTGCTTGAACAGCTGCCCCCCGGGACGGCTGTTTTCATCCACCACCAGAACCTTCCCCCCGAGGGAAGCGACGGCAATAGCCGCTCCGAGCCCCGCAGGACCTGCGCCGATAACCAGACAATCCACGCTTCTGTCGACAGGAGGTGCGGCCATCACATCCTCTCCACGCGCATGCCGCCCGCCACCTTCGTTACGCAGGTCCGGACGTTGGGAACTCCGTCGACCCTCATGATGCAGTCGGTGCACTGTCCTATCCCGCAGAAAACGCCCCGGGGGGATGCGCTTTTCCGGGTATGCCTGAAAACCCGTATACCGTGAGCGAGAAGGGCCGCAGCAATGGTATCCCCTTCCCGGGCGATGAGGGCTTCGCTGTTGAAATAGATAGTCAGCTCCTTCCGCGGGGGTGCGTCACCAAGAATGGGATGACGGTCTATCCGTCTGTTTTTCATACTCCCGCCTCCCGGGGGTTCCAGATATCTGTATCCGGGCGCGTCTTCCGGCCCGTGAGCCAGTCGGCGCTGAGCCTGCCCACGGCGGGGGCCAGGGAGAAGGCTCCCTTGAATCCGACGGCAAAAAAGAGGTTTTTACGACGGCTGGAGGGACCCCAGACGGGGAGTCCGCTCCGGCTGACCGTTGTCAGTCCGGACCAGGAGCGGAGGATCGAAGCATTGCGGAGCGACGGATAATGGCTCAGAAAGAGCTTCGCCATTCCGCAGAGATCTTCGTAGTTCACATCGGTATTGTAACGGTCGCCGTCCCGGTTTGCCTGACTGATGATAATGCCCCCCGCGGCTTCCTGGACACCTCCAAAAAAGATGGTCTGTCCGGAATCGATGGCGTGGGTGAAAAACCCGCCGACCACCGGTCCGTTGAGTGTCTTCGGAAGCGGTTCGGTCACCATGGCTGTTCCGCGGATGTAGTCGACCGGAAGGTCAAGCCCGATGCCTGCGCAGAGCTCCCGGCTCCAGGAGCCGGCGGCGACAATGGTCATGCCTGCACGGATCTCACCCTCCCCGCTCCTGACGCCCATAATCTGGTCTCCTGCGGTCAGAAAGTCCTCCGCCTTCGTTTTTTTCAGGAAAAGTGCCCCGGCCTCGAGCGCCTGGTCGTGCAGCCAGGAGGTGACTTTGAAGGGATTTATACTGCCCTCCAGGGGGGAGTAGACAGCCGCCGCGATCTTCTCCAGATACGGCTCCTGCTCCCTGACCTCCCTGCCGCGGAGCAGGCGGATATCAAAACCGGCTTCTTTTTTCTCCCTCACCAGGGGCTCGGCTATGGCCGTCTCCCGCTCGTCATCGAGGGTAAAGAGTCCTCCGGTCCGGGTGTACTGCAGAGAGCAATGAGCTTCGGTTTTCCGGTAGATGTCGAGGGTTTCAAGAACAAGTTCGTATTCAAGACCGGGGTCCCGGTCGCTGACGGATAACTGTCCGAGATTGCTGCCCGAGGCAGCGGTACCATAATCAGATTGATCTATTATTGTTACCGTTTTCCCGGCAAGAGCAAGGGCTCTGGCAATGGAAAGGCCAACAACTCCGGCACCGATTACAAGAAAATCGGTCTGTCGGCACACTAAGCAAACGCCTCCCGCTATTCAGCTTCAGAGCAGTATAGCATGGGATAGTTTTTTGTCCATAGCCTTAAGCGGTTTTTGTTCGAAGTTCGAACTACTCTATTGACAACCAATCGGCCCTGATTCACAATTGGAGCTCTTAAGCAGCATACATGAAGGAGGAATAGCCACAATGAAGATTGCACGGATAGACACCGCTTCCCGGCGGGTCAGCTATTCATCCCTTCCGAAAGAGCTGCTGCCTGTCGGCGGCAGAGGACTCATCGCAAGGATGATGAACGAGGAGGTTCCCGCGGACTCTTATCCCCTGGGAGGGAAAAACAAGCTTTTTATCTGCAACGGCCCACTGGCCGGAACACATGTCTCCAGCGCCGGACGGCTCTCGATCGGCTCCAGGAGTCCCATGACCGGGGGAATAAAGGAGTCCAACTGCGGAGGAACGGCTGCGGATGCCCTGGCGGGGGTCGGTCTTCGCGCACTTGTTCTGGAGAACCTGCCGGAAAAGGATTCACCCTGGATGCTTATCGTAGTCAAGGAAGGGGACATTTCCTTCCAGCCGGCGGAAAAGTATCTGGGTCTTGGCAACTATGCCCTCTCCGCACGGCTTTTTGAGGATTTCGGAAAGGATTTTTCCCTTATTACCGTCGCCCAGAGCGCCGAACGTGAGTATCTGAATGCGGGTATAGCCATAACGGACATGTACGGACGGCAGAGCAGGATGGCAGCCCGGGGAGGTCTGGGCACCGTAATGGGAACAAAGCGCATAAAGGCCATTCTGATAGACAGGAAGGGTACCTTCAGACACGAAGGTGTTTCCTCCGGGGCGTTCAGGGAAGCGAGGAAGGCTTTTCACCAGATTGTCACCTCCTGCGACCGGATCTCTGTTTTGCGCGATTATGGAACCGCTTCCACCGTTATGGATGTTCAGCGCCTCGGGGCTCTTCCCACCAGAAACTTCAGTGAGGGCCGGTTTGAGGGGGCGGAAACCCTTTCGGGAGAGCATATCCACGACCTGATACAGGAGCGCGGAGGTGATGGCCGCAACAGCGAGGCATGCATGCCGGGCTGCATTATCCAGTGCTCGAATGTGTATCCCGACCGCCAGGGCAAAGAGATAGTGGCTCCGCTCGAGTATGAGACGCTCTGTCTTATGGGGTCCAATATCGGCATAGGGGATCCCGACCAGGTTGCCGAATTCAACTATATCTGCAACGACTACGGGATAGACACCATCGATGCGGGCGGGTCCCTCGGCGTCATGGCCGAAGCCGGGCTTTTTGATTTTGGTGATTTCGAGGCGATGAAGAAGGCTCTGCACGATGTCCCCGTCGGAGGTTTCCACGGCAGGCTCGTGGGGATGGGAACGGGCATAGCTGCGAAATTACTCGGCGTGCGCCGGGCTCCGGTGGTCAAGAACCAGTGCATGTCCGCCTACGACCCCCGGGGGGTAAAGGGAACCGGTATTACCTATGCCACCAGCCCCATGGGTGCGGACCACACCGCAGGACTCACGGTCTTTATGCCCGTGGACCATCACGATAAAACGGGACAGGTGGAGATTTCCAGAAAAATGCAGGTCGGTCGTTCGGCCTACGATGTACTGGGACTCTGTGCATTTCTGACCGCGGCAACCGCCATGCGTCCCGATGCGGTAACGGCAATGCTCAACTCCCTCTACGGACTCTCTCTTGAGCCCTCTTTTCTTGCAGAGACGGGTATGGAGACCATACGGCAGGAAATTGCTTTCAACCGGGCGGCTGGTTTTACCAGCAGGGACGACCGTATTCCGGAGTTCTTCCGTGAAGAGCCCCTCCCTCCATTCAACCTGACCTGGGATATTGATGATGAGGAGCTTGACTCAATTTTTGACTGATTGTGACGGGGAAAGGATGTCCGCGGGATTATTCCTGCGGACACCACCGCTGAGGCTATATCTCCAGCTCCCTGGTTTTAAAGCCGTAGCCCACCACATCGTGGACATCGTGCATCACCATAAAAACCATGGGGTCTTCATCAAGAGCAATCTTTTTCAGTACCGCGGTCTGACGGATATGGAAGGTTACGTAGATAACCTTTATTCCCTTTCGCGAATAGGATCCGATGCCCCTGAGAAAGGTGACCCCCCGGTCCATCTCGTCGTAGATACGCTGTTTTATTCTCTCCACCGCCGCGTCGTCCATGGAGATGATGTAGGCGGCTTTTACCCGGCTGAATCCTTCGGTCATAATGTCGGCGAACTTTGACGACAGAAAGAGGGCAAAGTAGCCCCAGATAACAATGTTGATATCCCTGAAGACGTATCCCGTAAAAAGGATGATAACCGATTCAATAATAAGATAGCCGTTTCCGATGGAAATATTGAAGCGCTTTTTCAACAAGGCAACGGGTACATCAGTACCGCCCGTCGATGCCCTGCTTTTGAAGATAATACCCACTCCGAGTCCGAGGAGAATCGCTCCGGCTATGGCGGCAACGAAAATGTCGTCCGTCATGGCCCAGGTGAGGGACGGGGTCAGCACGCCATCCTTCATGTTGTATTTTTCGATCATATCGGTCATGAGTCCCCAGCGGTAAAGGCGCTCGGGACGGACCAGATCCGTCATTATGGCGCTTGTGAAGAAACCGACAAAAGTGCCGAAGCCGAACTGCCGGCCGATCATCAGAATTCCCATAATCCAGAGGGGCAGATTCATCACGATCATGCTCAAGCCCATACTCCATCCGAACATGTGGAAGAGTATCTGGCTGAGTCCCCCTATGCCGCCCGGGGCCACCTTGAAAGGGACAAGAAACCAGGCCAGTCCTATTCCGTAAACGAGACTGCCGAGCAGGATTCCGCCCATCTGACGGATAAGTTCAAAAACGGTAAGCTTTAACGAACGTGTTCGGGGCATACGCACCTCCTGCATCTTTGCTTTATTAAGAAGCTTGATAACATCAGAAAAGGAGCCAGATCGCAGCGAGCGAACCGGCGATGAACAGATAGCTGTGGGGTTTCAGTTTCTCACGCCAGATAACTGCACTGCTTATGCTGGTGAATACGATGATTGATATTCCGTTGAGGGGATATGCAAGCATTCCTGGAAGGGCCTCAACCGCCTTCATGAAGAATAAAGCCGCGCAGTAGTTCACGATACCGAGAATCACTCCGATAAGCACGGACCGCCGGGTAATCGGAAGTTTCCTGGCCAGAATAAAACCGACCGATACAGCCAAAGCAACCAGGTATACCACTATCAGGAAGCTGTTGGTATCCACATCCCGGTAGAGCTCACTCTTCAGCTTGAAAACAAAATCATTCAAGCCGAAGAGGACAAAAAGGAGAATACCCCAGCCAAGTCCCCCATGAAAAAGCCTCTTCAGGTTTGATCTGTCGGGTATTTCCTGGCCGGAAATGGGCATAATGGCGAAAGCAATTATCAGCCCGATGGTCTGCCTTGCACTCACCATTTCCGAAAAGACCATAATCGATCCGAGGGTCGGCACAACAAGAGAGAGTCTGCTCAGGGAGATGGTAAGGGATACTCCGAGCTTTTCGATAACATGACTCATAAGGGCGTAGCAGAACACAAAGAGGGCCCCCAGGATAAGCGCAAGGAGAAAAGAGCCGACAGGAATATCGGCAAGAGAAATGGAAGAGGAGCGGACGGAGCTTATGCTCAGGGCGACAAGATAGTTTACCATTAGAATGGAATAGACCGGGATGCCCGTTTTCTCACGGTACTTGAAAAGATGCCCGATAAAGACGATACAAGCGACTGATAAAAACAGATATACCATATTATGCCCTTGAAGTTTGTGCTAAGATGTTTCGGCGTACTTTTGCAAAACCGAAAAGAGTGCTTCCAGTGTTTTTGTGTGGGTTCGTTCATAACCATGGCTGGCGGCCACCCCGGGGCCGATCAGACCATGCCGGATATCGCCTCCGGCGGAGAGTGCTGCATCGGCGTCACTCCCGTAGAAGGGGAAAATATCGACTGCATATTCGGCACCGGCCGCTTCCGCCGCAGCAGCAAGTCCATCCAGCACCTTCCGGTCATATGGTCCCCTCGAATCCATTGCGCAGATGGAAATTCTTGTTTCGCTTCCTCCCAGATCTTCACCGACCACTCCCATATCCACGGCAATAAACTCTTCGGTGTCCGGATCTGTTCCCGATGCTCCTCCGTGGCCCACTTCCTCGTGAAGCGAAAAGAAGAGAGAGACCTTTCTGCCAGGTACAAAGGAGCCTTCCGCTGCAGCCTCCGCCAGGGAAAGAAGCACCGCGACTCCCGCCTTGTCATCCAGATGCCGGCTTTTAATATATCCGGAACCGGTAAAAACAAACCCGGGGTCAAAGGAGATCCAGTCCCCCGGAGCTATTCCCAGAGCCCGACACTCCTGCTCATTACCTACAGGTTCATCCACCACAATTTCCAGATTTCTGTCGGTACGTACCTCGGCGGCGGCCTCTTTAGCTGCGTGTGCCGAGGGGTTTATGTGCTGGACCGTACCGGTAAAAACCTTTCCGCCGGTTGTGTGGACGGTACAGTTGGCTCTTTCTACCGAATGGTCGGGATAGCCGCCAATCTTTGCAAAACGGAGTCGGCCGTTGCTTTTTACGGTCCGTACCATGGCGCCAAGCGTATCGAGGTGAGCTGAATAGACAAGGGGCCTGCCCTCTCCTCCCAGGCTGCAGACCAGAGCGCCCTTTCCGCTGCGTCTGCACACAAGTCCGAGTTCGGCAAGGCGCTTCTCCAGAATATCGGCAAGGGGTTCGGCAAAGCCGGCAGGCGAAGGAAACTCACAGAGCTCCTTAAGTGTTTCGATTATCCGTTCCGATCGGTTCATGAATTGAGTCTACCTTATAACATGAAGTTTATTCCAGTGGGATAAAAAAAGCCCGGCGACGCTTGTTAAGCAATCCCGGGCTGTCTGAGACAGTAAAAGCCGTACTCGACGGGGCTTTGACAGCTCTGTTATTCAGTTTTCTCTTCAGCTGATTCCGCTTCGGCTGTGTCGGCTTTCGCTTCTACGGCTTCTGCTTCTGCGGCTTTCGCTTCAACGGCTTCTGCTTTAACAACTTCAGCTTCTGCACTTTCAGCGGGAGCAGCGGCTTTTGCAGCTTTGGTTTTGGCCGGCTCGCTCTTTTTTTCGCTCTTCTTCGCAGGTTTCTTCTCAGCCTTGACTTCTTTTGTTTCTTTAACGGCTTTCTCTTTTTTGGCCTTGGGAGCCTTTTTTTCTTCCTCTTTCTTTTCAACAAGCTCGAGGATTACCATATCGGCCGCATCGCCTTTCCGCTTTCCTATCTTGAGAATGCGGGTATAGCCGCCGGGACGGGTGGCATTGCGGGGACCTATTTCGGTAAAGAGTTTCGCAAGAATCTCCTTGTCCTTTATATCCTTTCCGATTGTTCTCCGGTTGTGTACCGAGTCGACCTTTGCTCTCGTTATCATTTTTTCGGCGGTTCTTCGTACCGCAAGGGCCTTCGCCTTCGTTGTGGTAATTCTTTCGTACCTGAACAGCGAGGTAGCCATGTTCCGGTGCAGCGAGAGACGGTGAGCAGCACTTCTGCTCAGCCTGTTGAAACCGATTCTATGCTTCATCTTCTTCTTCCTTGTTCATCGGGAGTTTTGTTGAAGTTTTAAGAACACTGTAATCAGTCATACCGAGTCCCAGGTTCCACTCTTTCAGCTTTTCCTTAATTTCCAACAGACTCTTCTTTCCGAAGTTGCGGGTCTTGGCAATTTCTTCTTCGGTTTTCCGGGTCAGATCGCCAATGCTTCTGATATTGGCACTCTTCAGGCAATTAAAGGAACGTACCGATAACTCCAACTCTTCTACCGGAGTATCGAGAACGGCGCGCACGCGCTCCTCTTCTTCGTCGATATCTTCATCACCATCGATCGCATCTTCATCAAAATTGATAAAGATGGTGAAATGGTCCTTGGCAATCTTTGCAGCTTCCGCCAGGGCATCTTCGGGAGCGATGGTACCATCGGTAAAAATTTCCAGTGTCAGTTTGTCAAAATCATTTCTCTGACCGACCCTGGTATTTTCGATATTGTAGGTCACTTTCCGGATCGGGCTGAACACCGCATCTATCGGGATAGTCCCGATTTCTTCGATATATTTTTCGTTCACTTCCGAAGGAACATAGCCCCGTCCAAGATCAATCTGCACTTCAAGATCAAAATTGGCCTTCTCCATCATGGTAAGGATCTTCCAATCCTTGTTCATAACCTCTATATCGTTATCTTTTTCAAAATCGGCACCGGTAATAGTTCCAGCTCCCTTGCACTCTATGAGAAGGGTCTTCTGTTCCACTTCCTCGGGCAGTTTTATCTCAAGCTGCTTGAGGTTAGCAATAATTTCCGGTGTATCTTCAACAACCTCGGGCACCATCTCGAACTCACTTGAGACCATGTGCGGAGTACCCTCTTCGTTGTAACAGGTGATTTTTACGGCGCTGACCGCATAACCCTGTATCGAAGAAAGCAATATTCTTCGCAGAGTGTTGCCGACAGTCGTACCAAATCCCCGCTCGAAGGGGTAAGCCACAAACTTTCCATAGTTCGATTTAACTTCACTATGTTCAAAAGTGATTCCCCGAGGTTTCTTGAATCCCTTTAACAGATTCTTCCGCGCCATGGATACTCCTATCTAGAATAGAGCTCAACGATGAGCTGTTCGTTCACTTCCGCCAGATCGGTTACATCGTTTCTGCCAGGAATAGCATTCAGAACCCCTTTCATCGAATCGGGATCAAGCTGAATCCAGGGCATTACGCCACTTTTAGTGTATTCCTTTAACGAATCCTTTATAACCACCATTTTTTTACTGGCTTCTTTGATTTCTACCGCATCGCCCAGGCGAACAATATATGAAGGTATGGTCACCTTCTTACCATTAACCAGAACATGCCCATGGGAAACAAGCTGTCGTGCCTGCTTTCTGCTGTCGGCAAACCGCATTCTGTAAACCAGGTTGTCCAGTCGGCGTTCGAGGAGAATTATAAGGTTTTCACCGGTTTTGCCCTTCTGACGTTCGGCCTCGTTGAAGGTCAGTTTAAACTGCTTCTCAAGAAGACCGTACATTCTCTTCAGCTTCTGCTTCTCTCTGAGCTGAATTCCGTAGTCGGACATTTTTCGTGCCCTGAAACGGGGTCCCTTTCCGGGCGGGTTCTTTTTCTTTGCAATGGGACATTTGTTGGTGTGACACCTCTCTCCCTTGAGAAAGAGTTTCGTCTTTTCGGCCCGACAAAGTCTGCACTGTGGTCCAATATATCTTGCCATATCTCGCTATCCTCTCTACACTCTTCTGCTTTTCCGCGGTCTGCAGCCATTATGGGGAATCGGGGTTACATCCCTGATGCTCCGGACCGAAAGACCAAGACTTCCGAGAGACCGGATAGCAGACTCACGACCTACACCCGGACCTTTGACAAATACATTCACTTCCCGGAGACCATAATCCATCGCCTTTTTCGCCGCAGTTTCCGCAGTGGTCTGGGCTGCATAGGGGGTGGATTTCTTTGCTCCCCGAAAACCGAGTCCGCCGGCGCTTGCCCAGGAAACGGTATTTCCCTGCAGATCGGTTATAGTCACGATGGTATTGTTAAAGGTCGCCTGAATATAGACGTTACCTTCATATACCGTTTTCTTCGCTCTCTTTTTTCCGCTTGCTTTCGCCACGTTACATTTCCTCCGAACTACTTCTTCTTGTTCGCAACGGTCTTCTTCTTACCCTTTCTAGTACGGGCGTTTGTCTTGGTACGCTGCCCGCGAACAGGAAGACCTCTTCTGTGCCGAAGACCACGGTAACACCCGATATCCATCAGTCTTTTGATATTAAGAGCGACCTGGGTTCTGAGCCGTCCTTCAACCGTGAAATCACTGTCGATCAAAGTTCTGAGTTTATTTACATCTTCCGCGGTAAGATCGTTCATTTTGGCATCGGGATCGATACCGGCCTTTGAACAAATCTCCAAAGCGGAACTCCGGCCAATGCCGTAGATATAAGTCAGCGATATTTTGGTCGCCTTGTTCGGTAAATCAATACCTGCAATACGTGCCATCCGGAATTCCTCCTACCTCTGCCGTTGCTTATGCTTCGGGTTCTCGCAAATTATGCGAACAACTCCGTTCCTGCGAATAATTTTGCATTTATCGCAAATCGGTTTAACACTTGCTCTTACCTTCATCTGCCTATCCTCTTCTAAAGATTCCTCGACTTGATCTTGCCTTTCTTAACCAGTCCGTCATGGTGATGCATTCTCAAGTGTCCCTCAATCTGCGACATGGTATCGAGATCAACTCCAACCATGATTAACAGGGAAGTACCGCCCATGAGCATAGCAACTTCCATCGGAAAGTTAAAGAGGCTCTGAATGATCGTTGGAATAACCGCAATAAAGGCCAGAAAAATCGCGCCCGGAAGTACAATCCTGTTAAGAATGGTGGAGAGATACTCTTCCATCTTCTCGGACCGGATACCGGGTATTGAGCCGCCGTTCTCTCTGATCTGTTTTGCAATCTCCATCGGATTAAGGGTTACCTGGGTATAGAAGTACGCAAAGAAAATGATCAACAGGGTGTAGATAACTATATAGGGGGTACCCTGCGGCCGCAGCCAGTATGAAAACTGTGCAAGCCATCGTACTTCGGGCCCGAGACTGCCCGCAATCTGCAATGGAAATGTCATTACCGAAGAAGCAAAAATAACCGGGATAACACCGGAGGGATTGATCTTGAAGGGAATGTAGGTACTCTGGGCACCATACATCTTCCTTCCGATTACCCTTTTCGCGTAGTTAACCGGAATCTTACGCTGCCCCTGCTGCTCATAGATAACCAGAGCAACAACCGTCACAAACATTGCCAGAACAATTATTACAAAAACCGGGTTCAATTCGCCGGTCTGAACCTTCCGGAACATGGTGATGAACGCCTGGGGCATCCGTGCAATAATTCCCGCAAAGATTATCAGCGAAACTCCGTTCCCGATACCGCGCTGGGTAATCTGATCACCGATCCATATGAGCAGAACGGATCCGGTGGTTACCGTAAGCATTGCGATAATGGTGTACTGAAGCCGCGGCATGGTAATTGCGTCCGGTATGGAATCGGCATAGACCGTTACCACAAAAGACTGGATTATACAGACGAGAATCGTACCGTAACGGGTGTACCGGTTTATCTTCTTCCGTCCGCCTTCTTCTTCGGATATACGCTTAAGGGCAGGGAATACCAGCAGCAGTAGCTGCATGATAATCTGAGCCGAAATATATGGCATAATACCGAGCATGAATATGGAAAAGTTGGTAAACGCTCCACCCGCAAAAAAGTCGATGTACTCGGTTACGCCGATACCACCGCTTGACTGCTGGGACATGAAGTAAAGCTTCAGAGCGTTTACATTAATGCCCGGGATCGGTATGGTAGCTCCCAGTCTGAAGACTATGAGCATACCAACCGTAAAGAGGATCCTCTGCCTTAGCTCTTTCACCCTGAAAACATCAAAAAGAGCGTTACTTGCCATCGTTACCTTCTTCTATTCCAGAGACTACTCCACCGGCCTTTTCAATCTTTTCTTTAGCTCCGGCGGAAACCATATCCACATTGACCTTGAGCTTTTTGTCAAGTTCTCCGTTACCGAGAATCTTGATTTTGGTCACGCTTTTTTTAACAACACGCTTCTCTTTGAGACTATCAAGATCCACGGTATCACCGTCGGCAAAACGGTCAGAAAAATCCCGCAGATTGATACATTCATACTCTTCCCGAAAATCCGCGTTGGAAAATCCACGACGGGCAATCCGGCGGTAAAGAGGCATCTGGCCGCCCTCAAAACCAGGACGGACACCGCCGCCTGACCGTGCGTTCTGACCGTTGTTACCACGTCCCGAATGCTTGCCTCTGGCGCTTCCATTTCCACGGCCGACTATTCTCCGCCGTTTATTTGCTCCAACTGGTACTTTGAGATTCTGCATGGCGCTTACAACTCCTCGACCTTAACCAGGTGCGAAACGGCATTGATCATGCCTTGAACCGAAGAATCCAGTTCGTGTTCCACACTGCTTCCAATCTTTCCCAGCCCAAGTGCTTTTACGGTACCGCGCTGCTTGGGCAATCTACCTATCAGGCTACGTGTAAGGGTAACCCGTACCATTTTCTTAGTACTCTTTTTCTTTGCCATACCATCAACCCCACATCTCGTTGAGCGATTTGCCGCGGTTTTTGGCTATGTCCTTCGCATCCATAATCCCATCGAACCCGGCAAATACCGCTTTAACGATATTCAGGGTATTTTTGGAACCCAGAGATTTACTCAGGATATCATGAATACCACAGGCATCCATTACAGCACGCACGGGGCCGCCGGCAATAACTCCGGTACCGGGCGCCGCAGGCTTCAGCAGAACGCTTGCGCTCTTGTACTGACCGAGCACTTCGTGAGGAAGGGTGGTTCTCTTCATCGGTACAGTAATCATGTTTTTCTTGGCTTTTTCCATTCCCTTGCGGATGGCTTCAGCAACATCATTGGCCTTTCCAAATCCGTAACCTACTCTTCCGTTCTGATCACCGACAACGGTGAGGGCGGAAAATGAAAACCTTCTACCACCCTTTACAACCTTGGCTACACGGTTGAGCTTGATCAGCTTTTCTACGTATTCGTTGTCTCTACCTCGTTCCACCGTTTCCCCCTAGAACTGTATCCCGGCTTTCCGGGCACCATCGGCAATACTCTTGACCACTCCGTGGTACAGATAACCGTTTCTGTCAAAAACGATCTTTTCAATTTTCTTCTTCTTGAGACGTTCGCCGATTTCAAGTCCAAGCTTCGCCCCGTTTTCAACGGTAGGACGCAGCCCCTTGAAGTCGCTTTCCATGGTACTGACCGCAGCAAGGGTATTTCCGGCAAGATCGTCAATCACCTGTATATAGAGGTGACGATTGCTCCGGTATACCGACATCCTGGGCAGACTGGCTGTTCCGTTTATTTTCTTTCGGATATGCCGTTTTCTCTTAAGCCACTTTCGACGCTTATCCGCCAATTTTCTAAGACTTTTCATCTCGCTACTCCCGCACTCTACTTAACACCGGACTTGCCGATCTTACGCCGGATATTCTCATCCTCATACTTGACGCCCTTACCTTTGTAAGGTTCCGGAGGACGAATGGAACGAATCTCGGCAGCTGCCTGACCTACACGTTCCTTGCTTATCCCGCTCACGGTAATCTTGTTCTGTCCTTCCACGGCTACGGTAAGTCCATCCTCGATCGTAAACTCGATCGGCATGGAAAATCCGAGGTTCAGCAAAAGCACATTTCCGTTCACCTCGGCCCGGTAGCCGACGCCGTTGATCAACAACGAACGCTGAAATCCTGTTGTTACGCCGGTAACCATGTTCTGAAGAAGCTGCCGGTAGAGACCGTGAAAAGAACGAGCCTTTTTGGAATCGTCTTTTCTGTTCACAGTCAACTGGCTGCCTTCTATTTCGATGGAAACCTGGGGCTGAATCTGCTGTTCAAGTTCACCCTTGGGGCCCTTGACCTTAACCAGATCACCATTGATATCTATGCTGACCCCTTGCGGTATTTCAACAGGAAGTTTACCTATTCGTGACATACCATCCTCTCCCTTACCACACGGAGCAGATGAGCTCTCCGCCCACCTTCTGTTCCGCAGCCTTCTTACCCGTAATAACGCCGACCGAGGTCGATACAATCATGATTCCATGACCGTTAAAGATTCTGGGCATGTCCCGGTAACCCGAGTAAACCCTTCTTCCCGGCTTTGAAATCTTTTCGATTCCGCTAATAACAGGACTCTCTTTCTCGGTGTACTTCAGGAAAATCCTGATATTGTTTACACCGTCGACATTGGTCTTCTTAAAGTTTTTGATATACCCCTCATTTTTGAGGATCTTCACCACTTCAAGCTTCTGCTTTGATGTGGGAATATCAACCTTCTCATGCCCAGCTTTGCTGGCATTTCGAATTTTGGTCAGCATATCAGCTACTGGATCCGATACAGCCATTATCCTCTCCTACCAGCTAGATTTAGTAACACCGGGGATCTTTCCCTCGCTTGCCAATTTCCTGAAGCATATTCTGCACATCTGGAACTTCCGCATATAACCTCGAGGGCGCCCGCAAATTCTACATCGATTGACCTTTCTGGTCATGTATTTTGGTTTGCGCTGCGCCTTGATAATCATCGATTTCTTGGCCATTATCCGCTCCCCTATTTCTTTCTGAAGGGCATGCCAAGTTTTTTAAGCAACTCTCTGGCTTCCCCGTCGGTTTTTGCCGTCGTAACGATGGCAACATTCAATCCACTTACCTGTTCGATCTTGTCATAATCGATCTCGGGAAAAATTATCTGCTCCTGGATACCCAGGGAATAATTCCCGTGTCCGTCGAACGCATTGGGATTGACCCCTCGAAAGTCTTTAACGCGGGGGAGGGCTACATTCATAAGCCTGTCAAGAAACTCCCACATCATAACACCCCGGAGGGTAACCTTCGCACCAATCTCGTAGCCTTCACGCAATTTAAAGTTGGAGATGGACTTCCGAGCCTTGGTTCTGATAGTGTGCTGACCGGTAATCTGCTCAAGCTCTTTCACAGCGGACTCGAGAAGCTTCTTGTTGTTAAGAGCTTCTCCTACACCCATACTTACCGATACTTTGGTAAGACCGGGTATCTGCTGTTTTGACTTGTAGCTGAACTCTTCCATCAGTTCTCCAGCTATCTTCTCACTGTACAGCTTCTTTAATCTAGGTACGTACTGTTCCATCAGACCGCATCCCCACTTTTCTTCGCGTAACGGATTTTTTTGCCGTTCTCAATCCGGTAGCCGAGCCGGGTCGTCTTTCCACCCTTGCCTACAAAAGCAAGATTGGAAAGTTCGATGGCAGCTTCAATTTCAATTATGCCGCCCTTTTCCTGCTGGCTCTTCTGCTTGACCGCTTTCTTGACCATATTAAGACCCTGAACAAGAGCCCGGTTCTTCTGACGGTCAATTCGCAGGATTCTTCCGGTCTTTCCCTTTTCCTTGCCCGTAAGAACCTTTACGGTATCGTCTTTTTTCAGTTTCGTTTTCATTTCACCCATCACCAACCTCCTAAAGGACCTCGGGGGCAAGGGATACGATCTTCATGAATCCATATTCACGAAGTTCACGGGCTACCGGCCCGAAGATCCTCTTTCCCCGCGGGGTAAGGTTAGCATCGATAATGACGCAGGCATTGTCATCGAACCGGATATAGGTACCGTCGGGACGACGGTATTCTTTTTTGGTTCGAACTATGACAGCCTTCTGCACATCCCCTCTCTTAATGCTTCCATTAGGAAGGGCATCCTTTACCGCTACCACAATAATGTCGCCGACACTGGCAGTCTTTCTTTTAGACCCGCCAAGTACCTTGATGCACTGTACGCGCTTAGCACCGCTGTTATCGGCGACGTTCAGGTTTGACTGCATCTGAATCATAATTGCATCTCCTCCCTCACGTCTTACTTCGCGCGTTCGACAATCTCGGCCAACCGCCAGCATTTATCTTTGCTGATGGGGCGACATTCCACTACCCGGACCGTATCACCGATACCGGCTTCGTTCTTCTCATCGTGAGCTTTTACCTTCTTGGTCTGGTTGACGTATTTTTTGTAGAGCATATGCAGTGTCCGCTCTTTTACGGCAACAACAATGGTTTTTTCCATTTTGTCGCTTACAACCATTCCGGTATAACTCTTCTTATGGCTTTTCATCACAGCAGGCCTCGCTTCCACCACTAAGATTCTTTCCGAATTCCGAGAGCATACTCATGGATAATCGTATTGAGGGCGGCGATATTTCTTCTTACCGATCTCAGTTCAAGCCGATTTTCCACCTGACCCATCACCTTGTTCATCCGCAGATCAAGATACTTTTTCCGCAGAGCTTCCTGTTTCTCCACCAGTTCCTGGTAGGTAAGGTCTTTAAATGAGTCTTTCATACGCTACTCCAGATCCCGTCTAACAATAAATTTCGTCTTTATCGGGAGTTTGCTTCCAGCCAAAGTCATTGCGGACCGGGCAAGTTCTTCGCTTACACCGGCCATCTCAAACATGATGGCTCCCGTTTTTACCACTGCAACCCAGCCTTCCGGGTTACCTTTACCTTTTCCCTGACGCGTTTCAGCAGGCTTTTTGGTGTAGGGCATGTCCGGGAAAATCCGGATCCATACTTTACCACCACGCTTTACGTGACGTGTCATTGCAATACGTGCAGCTTCGATCTGCCTGTTGGTTATCCACTTAGGCTCAAGAGCGACCAGACCAAAATCACCGAAATCGATGTTAGTACCGCGCTGCGCCACTCCGTCTCTTTTTCCACGCTGCCGCTTTCTGTATTTAGTTCTCTTCGGACTCAGCATAGCTCGCTATCTCCTCGCACCGGTATTCTCGCCGCTTCTCTCGCGCTTTTTCTTAACGAGAAGTCCGGCATCTTCCTTCTGGTCTTTCTGGTACACCTCACCGTTGAAGGTCCATACCTTTACACCAATAACACCGAAGGTGGTCTGCGCTTCTGCAAAACCGTAATCAATATCGGCCCGAAGGGTATGCAGGGGAACCCGGCCTTCATGATGCCAGGCCACCCGGCTCATTTCGGCTCCGCCAAGACGTCCGGATATCCTGATCTTCACACCCTGTGCTCCTGACTGCATGGCTTTGCTGACCGACATTTTCAGGGTCCTTCTAAAGGCTCCGCGCATCTTCAGCTGACGTGCAACGTTCTCAGCGATTATCTGAGCATCGGCCTCGGGCCGCTTTACCTCTTTAATCTTGATCTGAATCTTCTTCTTTGCAATCTGCTGAAGCCGGCTGCCGATCTTCTCAATGTTACTGCCTTTTGCCCCGATTATAATTCCGGGACGGCTTGTCTTTACTACTATAGTGATTCTCTGGGGATGACGGATTATCTCGATATCCGAGATGTCTGCACCCTGAGTCTCCGGGCAGCTTTCAAGCGCCTTCCGCAGTGCCAGGTCTTCATGCAGCGTATCCGCGTATTCTCTGGGATCGACATACCATTTCGACTTCCAGGTCTTGTTGATTCCAAGACGCATTCCTATCGGATTGACTTTCTGACCCATCTACTCCCCCATCTTCGCTATTTCGTCGACCACCACGGAAATGTGGCTCAACCTTTTCAGCAGAATGTCTCTTCGCCCATGGCTTCTCGGCCACACCCTTTTAAAACGGGGGCCCTCATTCACCTGAAGCTCTTTAACATACAGCATCTCTTCATCGAGCTTCCTGTTCTGCACGAGAGCATTTGCCGCGGCAGACATGATCACCTTCCGAAGAAAACCGGCGCCTTTGTTAGGCATGCTTTCAAGAATGGCAATTGCTTCCACATAAGGCTTGCTCCGCACATTATCCGCAATAGGCCTGAGCTTCTTGGGAGAAACCATAAGATGCCTGGCGTGTGCCTGATATCCTTTCTTCGCTTCCATCATTCCACCTATCTCTTGCTCGCCTTTTTGTCAGAGCCGGCATGGCCCCGATAAAAACGCGTCGGCGAAAACTCGCCAAGTTTGTGGCCTACCAGGTTTTCGGTTACATATACGGGGACCCATGTCTTGCCGTTGTAGACCGAAATGGTAAAACCAACCATTTCAGGAATAATCGTCGAGCAGCGGGAGTAGGTTTTGATCATCTTCTTATCCCCGGCCTTACCGGCTTCGACGATCCGCTTATACAATTTCTTCTCTATGAAGGGTCCCTTCTTAATCGATCTGGACACGTATCAACTCCTACTTCCGTCTCTTGACGATGAACTTGCTCGAAGATTTACTCTTCTTCCTGGTCTTATATCCCTTCGTAGGCTGTCCCCAGGGTGAAACCGGATGACGGCCGCCCGAGGTTTTACCTTCACCACCGCCATGGGGGTGATCTACCGGGTTCATAACAACACCACGAACCTTTGGTCTTCTTCCCATCCAGCGGGAACGTCCCGCTTTTCCGATCGAAACATTCATATGGTCTTCATTTCCGACCACGCCGATTGTGGCATAGCATTTGGAAAACACCATTCTCATTTCGCCGGAGGGCAGCTTGACCGTTACATAATCGCCCTCTTTTGCAAGAACGGAGGCGCTTGTTCCCGCGGAACGCACCATCTGTCCGCCTCTTCCCTTCTGGAGTTCGATGTTGTGCACCGGCATTCCGAGGGGAATCCTTTCCAGAGGCAGGGCATTACCGATCTGCAGAGGAGCGTTGAGTCCGCTCTGTACGGAATCTCCAACCTGAAGCCCCTTGGGGGACAGGATGTACCGCTTTTCTCCGTCTGCATAAAAAACAAGAGCAATATTCGCCGATCTGTTGGGATCGTACTCGATCGCCTTGATAAGCCCGGGAACATCAAACTTGTCACGCTTGAAATCCACGGTCCTGTAAAGGCGCTTATGCCTGCCGCCGCGCCGGCGGACACTTATGCGTCCCCCTGCTCCACGACCGGCCTTGAAGGGAAGTCCCTTCAGAAGTTTTTTCTCGCCGGGTCCGTCGGCCAGACCTTCATATGAAAGCCCGGTTGTATAACGTAAACTCGGCGTTCTTGGTTTATAAGTCTTCAGTGCCACGCTTTCACCCTCTCCTTAGACGCCTTCGATCTGGTCGATCTTGTCACCGGCTGCGAGGGTCACGATCGCCTTCTTCCAGGGAGTGGTCGAACCCTTACGCGCACCCGACTTGGTCCGGGTGGTTTTCGGCTTCGCCTTAACACTCATTACATTGCATCCGACAGGGCGTACTTTAAAAAGCTCCTCGACGGCTCGCATAACCTGAATCTTGTTCGCTCTCGGGTTAACCCGGAAGACATACTTTTTATCGTCGCCTTCCCGCATACCGTTCGACTTCTCTGTCAGAACCGGTTCTATAATAATCTGATCAGCTCTCACCACGGGCCTCCCTTACGCCTTCTCACCGTAAAACTCGTTTAAATTGCCGGCGGCACTTTCGAGTAGAACGATTTTCTTTCCGTAAAAGAGTTCTCGTACACTCATCCTGTTATAGGAGAGCATCCGGACCCAGGGTATATTCCTGCCGGCCCGGCGGACCATTGCATCATCATCCTTGAGGATGATAACAGTCCTTTCTTCCGGAACCAGGTTTTTCAGAATACGTACCAGCTCATTGGTTTTACCGTTTTCAATGGTAAAATCTTCAACCACCTTGATGGCATCTTCTTTTGCTTTCATGGAAAGAACCGACTTCATTGCCAGCCGCTTCATTTTCTTCGGCAGCCGAAAGCTGTAATCTCTCGGCTTGGGTCCGAAGATCGTACCACCGCCAACCCAGACAGGGGACTTCTTGTCACCGGCACGTGCATGACCGGTTCCCTTCTGTCTCCAGGGCTTGGCATTACTGCCCCTTACTTCACTCCGCGTTTTCGTGGAGGCGGTTCCGACACGGCGGTTTGCAAGCTCGTTATTTACCGCATAGTAAATAGCTCCCTCGCTTACGTCGCGGTTAAAAACCGAATCATTAAGGGCAATGGTGCGAACTTCTTCGCCTTTTATTGAAAAGACCTTAGCATCCATAGTTCGCCTCTATTTCTTCTTCGCTTTCTGAACGATAACCATGCTCTGACGCGGACCGGGGATTGCTCCCTTTACCATAAGTACCTGCTTCTCTTCGTCAATTTTGACAACCCGCAGGTTCTGAACCGTAGTTCTCTGAGCACCCATACGACCAGGCATCTTGGCACCTTTCTGTACCTTAGACGGAGTTGCGGCCATTCCCGTACCTCCAAGCCCCCTGTGGAACTTGGAACCGTGAGTAGCGCGGCCACCCTTGAATCCATGCCGTTTCATGGCACCCTGGAAACCTTTACCTTTGGAGGTACCGACAACATCCACAAAAGATATCTCTTTGAAAACTCCGACTCCAAGGGCTTCACCCACCTGGCTTTCAGCCTCAAAGTCCCGCATCTCAACGAGGTACCTTTTGGGGGTTACATTCTCGGGAAACTGCCCGCCGTAGGGTTTCTTTACGTGCTTGGACCTGAGGTCCTCCGCACCGATAACCGCGGCGCTGTAGCCGTTCTTTTCCTCGTCCCGCATACCGATAACATAGTTATCTTCTATCTTGATGACGGTAACGGGAGTTAACACTCCGCGTTCGTCAAATATCTGTGTCATTCCGACTTTCTTGCCGATCAGCCCTAACATGTCATACCTCGACTGTAGATTTCTTCTTACCCTTACTGCTTAATCTCTACATCAACACCAGCAGGAAGCTCAAGCTTCATTAGGGCATCCATCACTTTCGATGTAGGATCTAGAATATCTATAAGACGCTTGTGCGTTCTCATCTCAAACTGTTCACGCGCCTTCTTGTTCACATGCGGCGACCGCAATACAGTGAACTTGTTGATCCTCGTAGGCAAAGGAACGGGACCCGCAACCTTGGCGCCAGCCTTGGCTACCGTCTGTACAATTGCCCGTGAACTCTGATCAATAAGTTCCACATCAAAACCTCTGAGCCGCACGCGGATTCTATCCTTGGCCATTCTTCCTCCCGAAAAACCGGCCCCGCATGCATATAAGCATATGCGGGGCCCGAATACGATTCTTTATTCTATGATCTCGATTACCTGACCACTGGCAACGGTTCTTCCACCTTCACGAATAGCAAAGCGGAGTCCTTTTTCCATGGCAATCGGGTGAATCAGTTCGATCTCGAGCTCGGTGTTGTCACCGGGCATAACCATCTGCTTGTCTGCGGGCAGGTTTACTGTACCGGTAATATCGGTCGTCCGGAAGTAAAACTGGGGCCGGTAGCCGCTGAAGAAAGGCGAGTGACGTCCGCCTTCGCTCTGGCTCAGTACGTAGAGAGCACCCTTGAACTTGTTGTGGGGCTTTATGCTGCCGGGTTTCGCAAGAACCTGTCCACGAACAACTTCCTTCTTGTCAACACCACGGAGAAGCGCACCAACGTTATCACCAGCCTGGCCTTCATCGAGAAGTTTGTTGAACATTTCAACACCGGTACAGGTGGTCTTCTTGGTGTCTTTGATACCGACGATTTCGATATCGTCACCAACATGAACGATTCCCCGTTCAATACGTCCGGTAACTACGGTACCACGTCCCTGAATCGAGAAAATGTCTTCAATCGGCATCAGGAAGTCAAGGTCCACCGCACGGTCGGGAAGAGGAAAGTAGGTGTCCATCGCGTCGAGAAGTTCGGCGATGCATTTTGTCTTTTCCGTGTCATCAAGATCGTTCATGGCATCGAAAGCCGAACCTTTGATGATGGGAGTATCGGCTCCGGGGAAACCGTACTCGGTAAGAAGATCGCGCATCTCTTCTTCAACGAGCTCGATAAGATCGGGATCGTCTACCTGGTCAGTCTTGTTGACAAACACAATAAGAGCAGGCACTCCAACCTGACGTGCAAGAAGAATGTGCTCTTTTGTCTGAGCCATGGCACCGTCAGTGGCCGCAACTACAATTACAGCTCCGTCCATCTGGGCAGCACCGGTAATCATGTTCTTGATATAGTCGGCGTGTCCCGGACAGTCAACATGAGCATAGTGACGATTGTCGGTCTGATATTCGATGTGACGGGTATTGATAGTGATACCGCGTTCCTTTTCTTCAGGAGCGTTGTCGATATCCTCATAGCTCATCACCTTGTCACCGCTCTGCTTGGCGCAGTACATTGAGATAGCCGCAGTCAAAGTTGTCTTTCCATGGTCTACGTGACCGATGGTTCCAACGTTAATATGTGGCTTTGTTCTCTCAAATTTTGCCTTAGCCATCCGTTCCTCCTTGTGTTTCTTACACACAAATAAAATTTAATTATATAGCTCCTAAATTAATGGAAGCCACAAATGAGACCGATCGTTCGGATAATCCGAATTTTGAGTTGAGTATGAAAAGGAAGGATTCCAGAGGTCGTCACGGTCGATCTAAAGCCGCACGACGTGGCTGCTTGGTTCGCTACAGCGTCTGGAACCACCTTATCATCCTGCAAGGACGATCGGTTTGGCTCACACAAGCCTTCATTCTTAGTTCGGGACCTGAATCCCTATGTGTGAACGATACTACATTGAATCGTTCATCTTAGTCAACACTTCTGCCTTCCGTATTTTCCGAAGGCAGAAGTTTTTATACAGGAAAGGAGTTTACCAGCGGTAATGAGAAAAGGCCTTGTTGGCCTCTGCCATTCTGTGGGTATCTTCCTTCTTTTTGAAGGCGGTACCGGTTGAATTAAAGGCATCCAGCAGCTCGGCCGAAAGCTTCTCGCTCATGGAGCGTCCGCTGCGGTTTCTCGCCGCCTGGATAATCCAGCGCATTGCCAGAGCATCGCGCCGCTTCTCCCTTATTTCGACAGGAACCTGGTAGGTGGATCCGCCGACTCTCCGGCTTTTTACCTCTACCGCAGGTTTTACGTTCTCAAGAGCCTTCTGGAAAACCGTTATGGCTTCCTCTCCGGACTTTGCAGCCGAAGCCTCAAGAGCATCGTACATAATACCGGTGGCGGTGGACTTCTTTCCGTCCACCATCATCCTCGCGATAAACTTGCTGACGACCTTGTTCCCGTACTTGCTGTCGGGAAGGATGTCACGTTCTTTTGCTACTCTTCTTCTTGACATTACCTTACCCCCTACGCCTTCGGCCGCTTAGCACCGTATTTGGAACGGCTCTGCCGGCGGTCATCAACACCAAGGGTATCCTTGGCTCCACGGATAATGTGGTAGCGTACACCGGGAAGGTCTTTTACTCGACCGCCTCGGATAAGCACAACAGAGTGCTCCTGCAGGTTATGACCTATTCCGGGTATATATGCGGTAACCTCGATTCCATTGGTAAGACGCACACGGGCAACCTTACGGAGAGCCGAATTCGGCTTCTTCGGAGTAACCGTCATAACTCTGGTGCAAACACCACGTTTCTGCGGGCACGCCTCAAGGGCGGGCGCCTTTCCCATCTTTCGAATTTCCTTACGTCCTTTACGGACGAGCTGGTTAATCGTCGGCATCTAATGGATACACTCCCTTACTCAAATCGTTTTATAACAAAGCGGCCAAACCCAGCATGGAGGCGAGATCTGCTTATATCAGATCTCATCCTGGTCTGCCGAATAGGAGTCGTTTCCGTCGACCTCATCATCGGCATCTTCATGACCAGCCTCGCGCTCAGCCTCTTTTTGCAATCTTCTCTGTTCCAGAATAGTCTGAACCGATGCATCAAGATCCTTGCTGTTTTCATCAAAGAGCTTAACATCCCGATAGTTTTTCATTCCGGTGCCCGCAGGTATAAGGTGACCGATAATTACGTTCTCCTTTAATCCCCGCAGGTTGTCAGTACTACCAGCTATGGCGGCATTTGTCAATACCTTGGTGGTCTCCTGGAAACTGGCGGCGGATATGAAGGAATCGATATTAAGCGACGCCCTGGTAATTCCCAGAAGCAGCGGCTTTGCCACCGATGCCTGCCCACCCTCACGGATAACCTTGCGGTTCTCTTCGTGAAACTTGTACTTGTCCACCTGCTTGCCATAGATAAAGTTGGTATCTCCAACCCTTACAATTTCGACCTTCCGCATCATCTGGCGTACTATAACACCGATATGCTTGTCATTGATATTTACACCCTGGAGCCGGTACACTTCCTGAACTTCATTCACCATGAAGGCCTGGAGGGCATTTTCGCCAAGGATCTCGAGAATATCATGGGGGTCGGTTGCACCTTCACAGAGCGCTTCACCGGCCTGTACAAGGTCTCCGTCCCGGACAAACATGTGTTTCCCCATGGGTACAAGGTGCTTGAAGGTCTTACCGTAGTTATCCTGCACCTCGACCACACGTTTTCCCTTTACAACGCTTTTAAAGACGACGGTTCCGGTAATCTGGGCAAGGACGGCGGGGCTCTTCGGCCTTCGGGCTTCAAACAGCTCACCGACCCTCGGAAGACCACCGGTAATATCGGTGGTTTTAACGCTTTCCTTCAGAAGCTTCGCAAGCGCGCGTCCCTGTCGGACGGTTTCACCATCTTCAACATTAAGGAAGGAGTTCCCCGGAAGGTGATATACCGCCAGATCTTTTCCCTCTTCATCCTCAAGAACAATTCTCGGCTGAAGTGTTTCCAGTGAAAATTCGGTAATCTTCTTTTCCGTATTTCCGGTATCTTCGTTAATTTCCTCTTTAAGAGTCGTTCCCTGAACGATATCCTCAAAACGGATTTTTCCGTCGACCTCGGCAATAATCGGTTCCGAGAAGGGATCAAAGGTGGCTATGGACTCGTTGGCGGGAATAATTTCCTCTTCCCTTGCCAGCAGCTCTGCACCATTTCTGATATCAAGCTTCTGGTCCTGGGTAATAAGGACTATCCGTTTCCCATCGGAGGGAAGGTACACAAAAGCCACTTCCTTGGCCAGAATATCTTCTTTCCCCCGCCTGGCAAGCACCTCGCCTCCGGCAAGCTTCTGTCCATGTGAAGCGACAAGCTTGTCGCCCTTCTCAAGTTCGATAACTCTTATAACCTTGGCTACCACCAGAAAACCCTTCCTGGTAAAGAGTACATCTCCATTATCCAGGGTTACGGTGTTTCCGTGTATCTCTTTTATTATTACAGGATAACCGACCGCGGTACGGTTCTCCTCACTCATCTTGGTTGCCGCACCACCGATATGAAAGGTACGCATGGTCAGCTGTGTTCCGGGCTGCCCGATTGACTGGGCAGCGATAATTCCAACCGCTTCGCCGATGTTAACCGTATCTCCCGATGCAAGGTTACGTCCGTAGCACTTCCGGCATACTCCGTGTTCGGCCTCGCAGGTAAGCACGGTACGGATACGCACCTTCTCAACCCCGAAGGCTTCAATCATCTGGGCAACCTCGGAGGAGACCTCTTCGTTCACATCGATGATAATTTCTCCGGTAATCGGATGCTTTACACGCTCCAGGGTAAACCGGCCCTCAATCCTGTCGGCAAGGGACTCTACAATCTCCTCACCGTCTTTAAGAGCGCTTATGTCGATACCATTGATGGTTCCGCAGTCATCCACGTTGATAACCACATCCTGAGCAATATCGACCAGCCGCCGGGTAAGATAACCGGCATCGGCTGTTTTAAGAGCGGTATCCGCAAGTCCCTTTCGGGCTCCGTTTGTGGAGATAAAAAACTCGATAACAGACAGTCCCTCTTTAAAGTTGGAGCGGATCGGCAGCTCAATAATATCTCCCGACGGTTTGGCCATAAGTCCGCGCATTCCGGCGAGCTGACGAATCTGGGCACGGCTTCCCCGCGCTCCCGAGTCCGCCATCATATGAACCGGGTTAAAACCGCCCCGGTCTTCCTTAAGCTCTTTCATAAGCTCGTTGGTAAGTTCTTCGTTGGTTTTGCTCCATACCTCGATGGTACGGTTGTAGCGTTCTTCCTGGGTAATATGTCCCTGAATATACTGTTTCTGGATCTCGAGGACCTTGTTATTGGCAGCCTCTATCATTCCCTTTTTCATTTCGGGGATGATGATGTCACCTATGCCGATGGTTGCTCCAAAAAGGGTTGCGTACTTGAAACCGACATCCTTAATGGAATCGAGCATATTGACGGCAACAGCGGGACCGTAGGTCATAAAGGTATCCGCAACCAGGGCTCTCAGCTCCTTGTCTCCCAGCTGCTTGTTTACAAAACCGACCACATCGGGCATGGCGGCACTGAAAATGGTGCGCCCCGCACAGGTTTCGATCAGTTCATCTCCGACTTTCAGCTTGATAAGGGCATTGTAGCCGACCGAGCCTATCTCCACGGCCATCATGAGCTCGTCGACATTGTAGAAGTACTTGCCTTCTCCCTTGTCTCCGGGCTTGATCCTGGTCATGTAGTGAATTCCGAGAACCATATCCTGACTCGGGAAGACAATGGGCTGTCCGTTGGCCGGGTTCAGGAGGTTGTTGCTGCTGAGCATGAGGGTCCAGCACTCAATCTGGGCCGCCTGGGTAAGGGGAACGTGNNCCGTCAAAGTCGGCGTTGTAGGCGTGACATACCAGCGGGTGAAGCTTTATTGCCTTGCCCTCTACCAGGACGGGCTCAAAGGCCTGAATACCGAGACGGTGCAGGGTTGGCGCGCGGTTGAGGAGCACGGGATGTTCCCGGACAACCTCATCCAGGACCGCAAAGACCTCCTGGGAACCCTGTTCGACCAGGGTCTTAGCCTTTTTGATATTGTAGACCACATCCCGCTCGACAAGCTTCTTCATGATAAAGGGCTTGAAAAGCTCCAGAGCCATCTTCGTGGGAAGACCGCACTGGTGGAGCCTGAGTTCGGGACCGACGACAATTACCGACCGGCCGGAATAGTCAACACGTTTTCCGAGAAGGTTCTGACGGAAACGCCCCTGTTTTCCCTTCAGCATGTCGCTGAGAGACTTGAGCGGTCTGTTGCTTGCCCCTTTTACAACCCGTTTCTTCTTCGAATTGTCAAAAAGTGCGTCGACCGCTTCCTGGAGCATCCGCTTTTCGTTCCGGATAATGATATCCGGAGCGTTGAGCGCCATGAGGCGCTTGAGTCTGTTGTTTCTGTTTATAACCCGGCGATAAAGATCGTTCAGGTCGCTGGTGGCAAAACGGCCTCCGTCGAGCTGGACCATGGGCCGCAGCTCCGGGGGAATTACGGGGATTACATCGAGAATCATCCACTCGGGACGGTTCGCCGAATCCCGGAAGTTTTCCACAATTTCGATCCGCTTGAGCAGACGCTTGTCCGCCTTGGCTCCCTTTTCGATCATCTTCATCCGCAGCTCGGCGGAGAGGACATCAAGATCGAGCCCCTCCAGGAGGGTCCTGACCGCTTCCGCGCCGATACCGGCGGTAAAGCTCATGCCGTAGCGCTCACGGGCCTCGTTGAACTCCTCTTCCGAGAGAAGGTCCATCTTCTTCAGATCCGTGTCGCCGGGCTCTATGACGATGTACTTCTCGTAGTAGAGGACCGAGCGGAGCGCCGCTATGGTAAGGTCGAGCAGCAGCCCCATCCGGGAGGGGACGGACCGGTAGTACCAGATATGGCTTACCGGAGAGGCGAGTTCTATGTGCCCCATCCGCTCACGGCGCACCTTGAAGTGGGTTACCTCGACACCGCAGCGGTCACAGATAACACCCTTGTAACGGATGGACTTGAACTTGCCGCAGTAGCATTCCCACTCTTTGGTGGTACCGAAAATCCTCTCGCAGAACAGGCCGTCTTTTTCGGGCCGCAGGGTCCGGTAATTTATGGTTTCCGGCTTCTTAACCTCGCCGTAGGACCAGGCACGTATCTGGTCCGGCGAGGCAAGCTGTATCATTATACTGTCAAAGTCTTGAATCTCTTTCATGTGATCGGCTCCTCTTTAGAACTGGGTTCCCTGACGGTTGATCAGCTCCTCATCCCGCTCGGTAAGCGGAATCCTCTTTCCTTTGCTGTCGTAGATCGACATATCGAGGGCCAGCCCACGCAGCTCCTGTACAAGCACATTGAAGGACTCGGGAACTCCCGCACTCGTTGAAGGCTCACCTTTCACGATGCTTTCGTAAATCTTCGCCCTTCCGTTCATATCATCCGATTTAATGGTAAGGAGCTCCTGCAGGGTGTTTGCGGCACCGTACGCTTCGAGCGCCCACACTTCCATTTCTCCGAGCCGCTGCCCGCCGAACTGCGCCTTACCGCCAAGGGGCTGCTGGGTGACAAGCGAATAAGGTCCCGTCGAACGGGCATGCATCTTATCGTCAACCAGGTGATGCAGTTTCAGGATATACATGACACCCACAAACACCGGATTAACAAAGGGAACACCGGTCCGTCCGTCCCTGATTATCGACTTCCCGCCTTCCGGCAGGCCGGCCTCCCTCATTACCGCCTCTATCTGTTCGGTGGTGGCGGACTGGAAAACAGGAGTGGAGAACCACTTGTCCAGTATCATGCCCGCGAGTCCCAGCTCGGTCTCAAGAATCTGTCCGAGGTTCATCCGGCTCGGGACACCAAGCGGATTGAGGCAGATATCGAGAGGCGTGCCGTCTTCCATATAGGGCATATCCTCTTCCGGAAGAACACGGGCTACAACACCCTTGTTTCCATGCCGTCCGGCCATCTTGTCGCCTTCGCGGAGCTTGCGCTTGGTGGCTATAAGCACCTTCACAACTTCCTCCACTCCGGGAGAAAGATCGTCTCCCTCGGAGCGCCGCAGACGCTGAACGTCGATGACCGTACCGTCGATTCCGTGAGGAACCTTGAGCGAGGTATCGCGGACTTCCTTGGCCTTCTCTCCGAAAATGGAGTTGAGAAGCTTGAACTCGGGAGTGGTCTCGGTTTCCGACTTCGGAGTAACCTTTCCGACCAGTATATAACTGGATTTCACCTTGGCTCCGATCCGGATAATCCCCTCTTCGTCAAGCTGTTCCAGTGATTTCTCATTCGTATTGGGAATGTCCCGGGTCAGTTTTTCGGGCCCGAGCTTGGTTTCCCGCACATCTATGGTGAACTCTTTTATGTGGATGGAGGTAAAACTGTCTTCCTTCACCACCTTTTCGCTTATAAGGATAGCATCCTCATAGTTGTAGCCGTTCCAGGGCACAAATCCCACAATCATGTTCCGTCCGAGAGCCAGCTCTCCGGAACGTGTTGCGGGGCCGTCCGCAAGGACCTGTCCCTTTTCTATCTTCTGTCCCAGCTCCACAATCGGCTTCTGATTGAAACAGGTGTCCTGGTTTGTCCGCTGAAACTTGCGGATCATATAAGTATCGACATCCCGGTCATTGGCAGGCTCGTCGGGACGGACAACAATCTCAAGGCTGGTCACCTTTTCAACAACTCCGCCTCTCAGGGCCTTTATGAGTACTCCCGAATCGTAGGCAGTTTTGGCCTCCATTCCGGTTCCCACCCTGGGGGGTTCGGGAAAGACAAGAGGAACGGCCTGCCGCTGCATGTTCGATCCCATGAGCGCACGGTTTGCATCGTCATGCTCAAGAAAAGGAATAAGACTGGTGGCAACCGAAATAACCTGTTTGGGCGAAACATCCATGTACTGGATTTCCGCAGGGGTCTTGGTCGTATAATCGCCGCCCTTACGGATGGAGACCATGCCGTCGAGAAACTTGCCCGACTTGTCAATCTTTGCGTTGGCCTGGGCGATATTGTACTTCTCTTCGTCCATTGCCGAAAGATATTCAATATTCCTGGAAGCTTTCCCGTCTATAACCTTTCGATAGGGTGTCTCCAGAAAACCGTATTCGTTTACCTTGGTATAATTGGCAAGTGAAACGATCAGTCCGATATTGGGACCTTCCGGCGTTTCGATGGGACACATGCGCCCGTAGTGGGTGTAATGTACGTCCCTGACCTCGAAACCCGCACGGTCCCTTGAAAGACCTCCCGGTCCGAGAGCGTTAAGCCTCCGTTTGTGGGTAAGCTCCGCCAGGGGGTTAACCTGGTCCATAAACTGCGAAAGCTGAGAAGAGCCGAAAAACTCCTTGATCGCAGCCACTACCGGCTTTATGGAGATGAGATCCTGCGGACGTACCGTATCGGTCTCCTTAAGACTCATCCGTTCCTTGGCAATCCGCTCCATCCGCGCAAAGGCGGTCTTCATCTGGTTTGCAAGGAGCTCGCCGACCGAACGGATACGCCGGTTCCCGAGATGGTCAATATCATCAACATAGGCTTCCCCGATATAGACCTTTATAAGAAAGAGCATGGTATTGACCATATCCATCCTGCTCAGGACATGAGAGTCATCGGGATTCTCGTAATCAAATTTTTTGTTCAGTTTGTAACGGCCGACACGACCGAGATCGTAGCGTCTGCTCGAGAAAAACATGGAATGGAGATCTTTCTCCGCAGCTTCGAGCGTTATCGGTTCTCCGGGCATAAGCACGGAATAAACCGCTATAAGTGCATCTTCCTTGGTGGGCTCATCAACCCCGGGCTCATCCTTGGCAATTTTCACCTCTTCCCGGTCAAAACAGTTGAGAATGATGGGACTGTGGAGCGATTCGGGATGATCAAAATCGATAAGCTCTATAGTATCGACCCCGGAATGAAGCAGCTCGTCCACATCGTGGGGATGCAGCTTTTCACCGGCCCTGTAAAGCTTCCGGGTCTCCCCTTCCCTCTCTACAAAGACCGCCCGGGCCAGCACCCGGTTTACCAGCTTCGACTTCTCTTCCCGGTCCTCGGTAACATTTTCACCGGTCCGCTTGTAAAAGAGATCTATAATCTTTTCTCTCGTATCAAAACCGAGAGCACGCAGAAAAAGCGTTCCCAATATCCGTTTCTTGCGGTCGATTTTGGCATAGATCAGCTCTTTTTTCTGATCAATCTCAAATTCGAGCCAGGAACCGCGGTAGGGAATAATTCTTGAAGAGTAGACACCCTTCTCATGACTGAAAATAACACCGGGGGACCGGTGGATCTGACTTACGACAACACGTTCGGCGCCGTTTACAATAAAGGTTCCGCGCTCGGTCATGAGCGGGATATCGCCGACATAGATGTCTTTCTGGCGGATTTCTCCCGTTTCATGAAAAACGAGGTTTATCTTCGCCTTTACCGGCACCGCAAAGGTAAGCCCCTTGCGTTTGCACTCTTCCTGAGAAAATTTTATTCCGGCTTCATCCAGGGTATACTGGGTATACTCGAGACTCATATCCCCGTTGGGGCTTTCTATCGGAAAAACAGCCCTGAAAACTTCTTCCAGCCCCTGTTCGTCGAGATTCTGACCTGCAAGCAGCTTCGACCGCTGCAGAAAACGTTCGTACGAAGTGAGCTGAATATCTACGAGATCAGGCAGTTCCATCACTTCCTGGAACTCTTGGCCGATATATGTTCGTTCAATGGCTTTGCCCTGAGCAACCATTCTTACCCCCCTGGACAGTTGGATAATATCCTATTCGTTGGAAAGACATAAATCGCCACCGGAAACTATTGTCTCCGGTGGCAAATGGGTACAATAACTATTACGAGACGATCGATTCGCCAAGATGCTTATTTTACCTCGACGGTAGCACCGGCAGCCTCGAGCTTCTCCTTCATCGAAGCAGCGTCCTCTTTGGAAACTCCTTCCTTGATTGCCTTGTCTCCGGCCTCTACAATGTCTTTTGCCTCTTTAAGGCCAAGACCGGTAATGGCGCGGACTTCTTTAATGACGGGAATCTTCTTTCCGTCCGCAACGCCCTTGAGAATAACGTCGAATTCGGTCTGTTCTTCAACTTCCTCGGCGGCAGCGGCAGGACCGGCTGCGGCGGCAACGGCTACGGGAGCTGCTGCTGTAACACCGAATTTCTCTTCCATCATGGTGATGAGCTCACTCACCTCGAGTACGGTCATACCTGCAATTGCTTCGAGGATGTCCTCTTTCTTCAAATCAGCCATATTATCTTCTCCTTAATGTCTTCTTGCTCCGGCGATAGCATGGCTTCTTTCGAAGACTAACGCCGGACAAAATATAGATACATATACGCCATCAACGACGGCGTCGTTTCGCCTGAAATGCCGAAGCTCTTAAGCTTCGCCCTTCTTGTCCGCAACAGCCTGAAGTGTACGTACAAGCTTTGTCGGAATTGCATCGAGAGTGTACACAAGGTTCTGAATCGGTGCCTTCATGGTGCTCATCAGCATCGAGATAAGTTCCAGTCTGCCCGGAAGCTTGCTGAACGCCTCAATCTGCGCTGCATCAAAAACGTTTCCGTTGATAATGCCGCCCTTCACCTCGAGGGGCAGATCCTTTGCCATCTCGAAGAGGATTTTAGCGACGCTTCCCGACTCGCCCCTTGCAAGAGCGACTGCGGTCGGTCCCGTCAGATGCTCATCCACAACCGGCTGATCAAGATCCTTGAGGGCGATCTTTGCAAACCGGTTTTTAATTACCTTGTATACGGCGTTCTCCGCCCGGAGCCGGCTTCTCAGATTTGTAATCTGGGAAACGGTAAGTCCCCGGTAATTGGTGAAAATGTAATCATTTACACCCTTGAAATCGTCCTTGAGAGAATCTACCGACTCAACCTTGTGCGACTGAACCTTGGTCTGATATTCGGCCATAATTTATACCCCCGCTTCGCGGAAATTGATCTTTACACCGGGACCCATGGTGGATGCAAGTGCAACAGTCTTTACGAAATCGCCCTTTACATCGCTCGGACGCTTTCGTTCGACCTCGGTCATTACGGTATGGATGTTTTCAAGCATCTTTTCCGTATCCATAGATACCTTTCCCACCGCAAGATGAACAACACCGGTTTTATCGGAACGGAATTCAACCCGGCCCTTCTTGAGCTCCGCAAGGGCGCCCTTTATGTCAAAGGTAACCGTCTGGGTCTTCGGGTTCGGCATAAGCCCCCGCCGGCCCAGGATGGGACCAAGACGTCCGACGTCTTTCATCATATCCGGAGTGGCAACCGCAACGTCAAAGTCGAGCCAGCCGTCCTTTATCTTGTCCACCAGGTCCACGTCTCCTACATAGGTGGCGCCGGCATCTTTTGCTTCCTGGACCTTGTCGCCCTTGGCAAAAACCAGCACCTTCTTTTCGGCGGTGAACTGATTGGGAAGAACCACGGTATCGCGGACCGAGTGACTCTTCTTTATATTGAGTTTGATGGAAAGCTCTACCGTCTCATCAAACTTTGCAAATGCGAGCTTCTTGACCGTCTCCACTCCCTCGGGAAGAGAGAACAGCTGATTGCGGTCAACCTGAGCCCGTGCCTGAATATACTTCTTTCCGTGTTTCATCAGTCAATCACCTCTACACCCATGCTGCGCGCGGTGCCGGCGATAATCTTCATTCCGGCTTCCACATCGTTGGCGCTTAAATCTTCCATCTTGGTCTCTGCGATCTGCTGAAGCTGAGCCCTGGTGATTTTGCCAACCTTTACCTTGTGAGGTTCGGCGGAACCGCTGGCAAGTCCGATAGCCTTCTTGATAAGAACGGCTGCGGGCGGCGTCTTTGTAATGAACACAAAGGTGCGGTCGTGGTAGACGGTAATCTCTACCGGAATGGTGAGACCGGCCTCATACTCTTTCGTCCGGTCGTTGAACTGCTGGCAAAACTGGGGGGCACTTACGCCGTGGGGACCCAGTGCGGGACCTACGGGAGGCGCCGGGGTTGCCTTGCCGGCAGGCACCTGCAGCTTTATTACTGCGGTAACCTTCTTCTTAGCCATATATTGTACTCCTGCGTGGTATTGACGTCCGCCTTGAAAAACGGACTCCCATCACCCTTCTCAACGAGAAGGTATTAATCAGATCTTTTCAACCTGGAGAAAATCAACTTCAACGGGGGTGGAACGGCCGAATATGCCGACCATAACCCGCAGCTTGCCTTTCTCAAGGTTCACTTCCTCAATTGTACCGGTAAAAGTATCAAAAGGGCCTTCCACAATTCTAACCATCTCTCCGAGGGCAAAACTCTGCTTAGGCCTGAAACTCTTATCCGCTTTAATCTCTCCGGTCTTCTGGAGAATAGCCCTTGCCTCGTCAGAGGAAATAGGCTGGGGCTTCAGACCGCCGGTGGAGCCGACAAAGCCGGTAACACCCTGAATTTTCTTTATCTGGGAACAGACGGCCTTCCAGCCGTGGTCGGGAAGATCCATCTCTAGAAGAATGTAACCCGGAAGGAATTTCCGGTTGGTAACCTTCTTCTTACCGTCTTTCATCTCTACCACTTCCTCGGAAGGAACTTTGATATCATAAAGAGCCTCTCCGAGGTCTCCTTCATCCATCATCTTCCGGAGGAAACGTTCTATTTTGTTCTCATACCCTGAGTAGGTATGAAGAACATACCATCCTTTCGCCATAACAATCCTCTTTCAACGCAGAAAGCCCATCCGTGAAGACTCTGTTTCACGCTGGGCTCAGATCGCGCCGGTACTTGATTCTTCAGAAGATAAGATCGATCCCCTTAAGAAGGATAAAATCCACAACACCCAATACAAGGGCAAAAAGAATCGTCGACACGATAACAACTTTTGTCGATGAAGCAACCTGCTCCCGGCTGGGCCACACGACACGCCGCAACTCCGCATAACTGTTTCTGAAAAATTGAAGGATTTTCTTCATCCTTTTTGCTCCTCGCAACTGATAAACGACCACCGGAAAATCTGGTGGCTTTTTCTGATAAAAAACAAGCAGGCCAGGTAGGATTCGAACCTACAACATCCGGTTTTGGAGACCGGCGCTCTAGCCGTTGGAGCTACTGGCCTGTGAGAATCCTATTTAATTTTACTTTCCTTGTGCAGGGTGTGCTTGCGGTCAAAACTGCAGTACTTGCTCAGTTCCAGTTTTCCCTGAGTATTTCTCCGGTTCTTCTGAGTAGTATAGTTTCTGCGGCCGCACTCTTCGCATTTCAGGGCAATTTTTTCTACTGCACCTTTCTTTTTACTTGCCATACCCGTGACTCCTTACTTCCCCGCAGGGATAAGCGGTTCTGGTGAGAATACTCCAAACCTCATATCTATGTCAACGCTTGCAGGGGGATAATACTGAGCCCTCGATCGGACTTGAACCGATGACCCCCACCTTACCATGGTGGTGCTCTACCGACTGAGCTACAAGGGCTTGATTGACGCGCGGTAAAAGTACCAGAACCCGAGCCTTTTTGTCAATAGGAGGATAGAAATTAACACTCAGAGAACGGCTTTCAGAACATGGTCTCCATCCGGCTCTCCCACAGCTGCAGTTCACCGCTGCCGAACAGAACCACGCGGATGCTCTTTATACTCCCTAAAGACTCAAGACAGTCAGAAATTGACCTGAGAGCAACTTCGGCAGCTTCTTCCATGGGATAGCCGAAAATCCCGGTCGATATTGCCGGAAAGGCTATCGAGTCAGCCCCCTTTCCGTCGGCCAGGAGCAGAGAATTTCTGTAGCAGCGGGACAAAAGGACATCTTCCGGTCTATCCTTTCCGTATACCGGGCCCAGAGTGTGCACGATAAATCTGTTGGGAAGCTTGTGACCGCCGGTAATAACCGCTTCCCCGGGACGTATGGGCGCCAAGGGCCGGCACTCCTCGGCGAGACCCGGCCCCGCAGCCCGATGGATTACACCCGCAACACCTCCGCCGCTCAGAAGCTGCGCATTGGCCGCGTTTACAATGGCGGTCATATCCGGCTGGGAAACAATATTCCCCTTTACGCATTCGACAATAATCCCCGATACCCTCTTTTTCATAATGGACCCCTTCTTTTACACTAAGGGAATCACGGAGATGGAGCAAGTTACAGACTAGGGGATATTGAAGCCGAGGCTCCAGAACTGGTTTGAAATTTTCCAGACATTATCGCGCTTCTCAAAACGGAAGAGGTCGCTTCCGGCCGGCTCTCCGTCATACATGCTGATCGTCAGCAGCCTGGCTTCATTTTCGCCGGAACAGGGAATATGAAAGACCTCCGAGAATTCGAGAAGCGAATAATCCAGAGACGGATTCGGTCCGTTTTCCATTTCCTCTTTCAGCGAAGCAACTGCATCTGCGGAGTGATACCAGCCTTCCGAATTTGCCTTAACCTGCCGTGAATCCGGCCAGTAAAGGGAATAGGCCGGAAAGGTGAACCAGGTTACCCCCTCCTGCCAGTTCGCAAGCATGTTTTCAAGTTCCGCCGCAGGATAGGGAAGATCAGCTTTTTCCGGAGGCTTGCCCGAGGATGCGAGACTGATGGAGTAGAGTGCCGGATGTTCTTCGGATGCCCCGCTTTCCCCGCTGCAGGTGAAATCTGCCAGAAGTTCGGCGACGGGGGAATCCAGACGATACACCCTGACCTGAGTCGTTCCAAGAGCGCCCTTTTTGATTTCCAGCTGAAATTCATCACCCCCGGGTATCACCTCTACAAACGCTTCCACAGAAACCAGTTTACCGGACTCGGCATCGGCTATCGGCTGCCCGATATTGATCATCGATTTCTCCATGAAAACGCTGGAATATTCGGAATATGCAGTTATTATGCCCCTCGCTATCTCAAGGCCCCGGCACATTTGAAGATCACACCAGTCCGAGTTTGTCTCCATTTCGACATAGAGAAGAATCTGTTCTTCCTGCGTTCCGCCGGACTCCGCCTCCTGCAAGCCGGTCACGGTCGAACAGGCAATACAAAGCATGACCGCCGCGGCACAGAACAGCATACCTGCGATTGATTTCTTCATTATTATCCCCCTTTGTCTATCCATGGCCGATTTTACCGTACCGGACCTGCTCCTCCATCGGGGAAAACATGCGTAATAACACTATTCCCTTGCGGAATATCGGATTGGAGGGTATTTTAGGCCACATTATGGATGAAGACATGAAAGCAATAGAACCCTTCAGGAGTACCGGCAGCCGGACAAAAAAGGTGCTTCTGATAATAGCCGGAACCATTTCGGTCGGCCTGGGTGCCCTGGGGGCCGTTCTTCCGGTACTTCCGACCACCCCTTTTCTTCTCCTGGCGGCTGCCTGTTACCTTCGGAGCTCAAGACGCCTGTACCACTGGCTGCTGACCAACCCGCTTTTCGGTGAATACCTGCGCCGCTACCGATCCGGCGAAGGATTGCCCCTCTCCACCAAGGTTTCGACCCTGATCCTGCTCTGGCTCAGCCTTGGAGCCTCCGCCGTTTTCGCCATCCCCGAACAGCTCCGCTGGCTGCGTCTGATACTCCTTCTGGTGGGAATCGGCGTAACAATCCACATCTGCCGCATTAAAACCAGACAATGAGGCGGCCAGTACCGGAACAGGACCTTGAAGAAGCATTGCGGTCAAGGGATAATAAAGCCATGAATGATGAAAAACGAACACATCCGAGACTGCCCCTTGACGTGGAAGTTGACCTGAGAGGCCGGGCAATCGCCCACTCACGAAACATAAGCAGGGAAGGTATCTGTCTCGTCTCCGAAGACAGGCAGGAAGCGGGGAAAATACTCAACCTCAGTTTTTTTCTTCCGGAAACAGCCGACCCTATCAAGGCCTATGCAAAAGTGATGTGGACTAAAGCGGTAAGCGAGCATTACTACGAGTTCGGACTTAAATTCTGGGACATCGATCCGGAAGATGAGAAGCGGCTTAACGACTATTTCGACAATAACTGAGCTCAGCCCCTGTTCTGTCCGTCCCACAGCGGCTGAAACCGCGGTATTATCAGTTCCGGGAAATTAGTTATTATTCCATCGATCCCCAGATTCAGATGTTCCTCAACCAGAGCCGGATCGTCCTCCGTCCAGGGTATAACGGGATAGCCCTGAACCTTCTGGCGCATAAACATGGAACAGGCGTTTATTTTCCCGTGGTACGGTTTGAGCACCCGGGGCCGGCAGATAAACCTTCCGAAACCATTTCTGAGAATCCATGGAACATCGGAGTGACCGGAATAGATGACGGCTGTGGCCAGCTCCGGATCGGCCCGTCTGACATGGCGGAGCGCAAAGGGGTTGAAGGAAGAGACAAGTACACGCGGGCCTATGCCCCGCCTTCTTATCAGTCTTACCAGAGCTTCCTCCAGGGGACCGGTTATTCTGGACTTGTTCTTTATTTCTATATCGTAATACACCTTGTCACCCATCAGATCAATTACATCATTCAGAAGGGGAATACGTTCCGACTTGAAGGACTCTCCAAACCAGCTGCCCGCATCCAGCCTGGAGATCTCGCTGTAATCGGTCTCCGACACCTTTGCATCCAGACCCGTAACCCTTCCAAGCACGGAATCGTGAATAACCACAAGCTCACCGGAACGGCACAGGTGTACATCCAGCTCCACACCCGGAACTCCGTATTCGAGAATTTTGCCGAAAGCAGCCATGGTGTTTTCCGGTGCGATCCCGGAGCAGCCCCGGTGACCGAACAACAGGGGGCGGGGAGCAAAAGGAAAAAGTCCGTCTCTCTTTTTTGACATGTTAACCTCCGGCCTCATTGCGTGGAAGAATTATGGCCAGAGCATAGTACGGTAGAATGATTGTTTCAAGAGCGGGGAGATCCCGCAGATCCCCCCGGAATGCCCGCGATGACCTGGACTTAGAACTTTACCAGAACGCCGATAAGACCGCCGCCGCCCCAGCCGCCATAGTAACCGCCTTCAACCGTCAGGGCGATATTCGGTGTTATGAAGTAGTTTATTCCTGCTGTAGAGCGCAGGCCGATCTGGAATGAATCATTGTTATAGCCCCAATAATCATCCCAGGAACTGGTATAGCTGTAAAAACCCATTCNNTCCGAGACCGACGTAGGTGTCGACGTTCGCAAGAAAGCTCAGATTATCATCGAGGTCTATGTCCTTAAGACCCAAGTGGACCGTCCCAAAGGCTCCACCGCCGAAATAGGTGAAATGATAATCATAATAGTAGTCTTCCCGGTAATAGTTGACCTTCCCTGCCACACCGAAGGTCAGGGGCAGTTCACCACCCAGGTCCACACGGTAGAGAATAAGCTCCACTCCGCCGCTCACGTCGATGGCTCCCCAGAAAAAGCCGTAACCGAGACCGGCAGTTATTGCGAGATCTCCCGGTGCCATAAGGGGCTCAAGACCTGCCTTTGCCTCTGCCTCCTGAGCAGACAGAACACCGCTAAACACCAGAGAAACGAGAAAAACAATGACCAATACACGCTTCATCCGAATCCTCCTGTTTTTAATAATGCTGACTATCAGTATTGAGACTAATTACGAATTGTCAAGCAAATAATTTTACCGGGGGGATAAGCCTTTTTTACGGAGAAGTAAAGTTGTATTTGCAGAGATCGATAATGGCAAAACGGTTGTCCACTCCGATCTTGTTGTAGATGTTGTAGAGGTGGAGCTTTACGGTGGATTCGGCAAGGTTGAGCCGTTCGGCAATCTCCCGGTTGCTCGCTTTGTAGAGGGTCAGGACTTTTATGACCCGCTCTTCGGCGGGGGAGATTTTGACGGCCTTGAGATCGAAGGGTTCCTGCTCCTCTTCAAGCTCCTTCAGCTGGCTCGCTATTTCTCTGTAGTTCATTGTAAGAGAACGGTTTTCCCTCTTCAGCTCCTCCTGCTGCCTGACCATATCGCGCCAGATAATAAGAAGGAGGAGAACAAGAAAAAGAGTGAAGAGGAGGCTTGTAAAGCCCGCATAGAGACCTTCGTCGGTGTAGAGGTAGGCGGAAAACTGGGACAGTCCGGTGACAATGAAAAGAACCGCCGCATTCTTTGCGATGGTATGCTTTTCCAGGAAACCGTAATGGCGCATAAGCAGCCAGGCGGCAAGAAAAAGCGAGGGGCCGTAAAATTCCTGGAAGCCATCTATCAGATTGAGGCCGCCGATAAACATAAACATTAAAATCTGGAGGTGCTTCAGCAGCCTGCTTTCAAAAAACATGCTGAACATAAAGGGAAGGACCGCCAGGAAAACAGGCCATACCGACAGGTCATTGACGGCAAAAAGCAGGTTTCCTCGCTGCAGGCGATACAGAATGTTGGTAATTAACACAATCACGCCGATAAGGCTTATGAGCACGCCTATTCTCTTCTGTACCGTATCAAGAAAACCCTTCATAAAAATCCTAATCCCGCCAGGTCCCCCGGAGCGCTTCCTGAACTGTATAGAACTCAGAAATTTCCGGACCTATGGTCTTGTTTATTTTTTCGCCAAGCTCTTTTATCAGAGCATCTCCATCCCATGTTTTATCAACAAGGGGGTTATATTTGCCGATTACACTGTCCTTTTCACGGTCGTTTCTGTAGTTGGAGACCATGCAGAGCGCCAGAAGGTCCATGCAGGAGTCCAGAATTTCCTTATTGCCGCCGGAAAAGCAGCTTAAGGGCTTCAGCCGGGAATAGATGTCGGCATTGTCCTGGGGCGAGTGGAAGTAAAGATCCTTTGCGGACTCATCGAGAGATACCAGATATATGATCAAATGGGAAAAAGAGGTTTCCACTGCTTTATCACAACCCGCAATAAACGGGATGGCTGCTATAAAACGGGCCATCCGGCTCTTCTGGAGCCACTCTTTCCGGGCTATGCCGTAGTTGAGGACCGCCCTTGCCCTCCCCGAAATTTCTTCCCACTGCTCGAAGTTCATTACTATTCCCCTCTCCATACTTGTTTATTGAGTTTTTTAATGCTGACAGGCTTTTACATTACAGGTTCCTTATCCATTTAGATACAGAACGGCCTGAATGTCAATAAAAAAAGGGGTTCCTTCGTTCCCGTGGCAAAAAAAAACCACCTGGCAGTGTGTACCGCCGGGTGGCTGTGCATGGGAACCCGTATGCACATAAACAGGTTTTTCAATGCTTTTTTTACATAGGCTTTTTGTTCTTCACCTTTTTTACCTGATCCCATACTACCTGTTTCTATAAAAAGTACCATATAACTCAGGTATTAATCGGTGGTAAGAAGCGGCTGAAGCAGCCTGATTATGCGGCAGCCATATGAACTTGAGAGAAATGGCGTCGGTAAGTCCATTTATTCTTGTAATATGGAGTTGACAACTC
>NPID01000127.1_pt1 | contig 41633 bp, 41 predicted proteins | sample 8637491 | NCBI WGS metagenome assembly NPID01 (sample SAMN07420843, study PRJNA396082) | bioreactor metagenome | isolation source: sample BA6 brine-fed electro-methanogenic bioreactor BA | place: Japan: Kochi | collected 2016-06-14 | reverse complement strand
CGGTCCCGGCCGATGATGGTCAGGGCAAAATGGCTCATGACGGCGTTCTCCATGGCGGTGCGGTGTTTTAAAAACAATGACGGGCGCTTGTGCTCGCAAGCCTTTTTTTCTAACATGGATGAGACGAAAACACCAGCGGGAGATGGGTGCGGTGGAAAAAGACCCCTTGCAGATCGATCCGCGGGACCTGGAAGTGACCTTTTTCAAGGCTTCGGGACCCGGTGGACAGAAAAAGAACAAGACCGAATCGGCGGTGAGGATTCTGCACCTGCCGACCGGGATCATCGTCACCGCCACCGAGGACCGCTCGCAAATGATCAACCGGGCCCGGGCCATGGAGAGGCTGCGGGCCCGCCTCGAGGCGCTGCGCCGCCGACCCAAAAAGCGGGTCCCCACCAAGCCCGGTCGGGCCTTTCGCGAGCGGCGCCTCTGCGCCAAGAAGCAGCGCGGCGAAACCAAGCGCGGCCGGGGCAAGGTCGATTATTGACCCCTTGCCAAAGCGGTCGCCAGACCTGCTTCCACCGAACGCTTCGTTCATCCCTGCCCCCCCGACACCCCTCCCGGGACGTTGACAGGTCGGCGCCCTCTGCTAACTTTTAAGGGAGCCCCGCATCCCGGAGATCCCATGAACCTCAAAGATTTCGACCCCCTGCAGGCAAAGCGCCTGCAGGTGCTGAGTCCCGACGGCAAGGCCAACCCCGAGCTGCTCCCCGATTTCGACGACGAAACCCTGCGCCGGATTTTCCGACAGATGCTGACCGCCCGCCTTGTCGACCGGCATTGCATTTCCCTGCAGCGGGAAGGCCGGATGGGAACCTACGCGCCGGTCGAAGGGCAGGAAGCCTGCCAGCAGGGGAGCATCCTGGCCCTTGGCAAGGGGGACTGGGTGGTCCCCTCGTTCCGGGAAACCGCCGCGGCCCTGTTCCGCGGGGTGCCCCTGGAGGCCATCTTCCTCTACTGGATGGGGAGCGAGGAGGGCAGTCGCCTCCCCCGGGAGCTGCGCTACCTGCCGGTCTCCATTCCGGTCGGTTCCCACACCCTGCACGCGGCGGGGATGGCCATGGCGATCCAGTATCGCCAGGAACGGGACGCGGTGCTCTGCTATTTCGGCGACGGCGCGACCAGCGAGGGGGATTTCCACGAGGCCCTCACCTTTGCCGGCGTGCGCAGGGCGCCGGTGGTCTTTTTCTGCCAGAACAACGCCTGGGCGATCTCGGTGCCGCGCAAGCAGCAGTGTGCCGCCGAGAGCCTGGCCGCCAAGGGGGTGGGGTACGGATTCCCCGGCATCCAGATCGACGGCAACGACCCCTTCGCCGCCTACCTGGCGACCCGCGCCGCTCTGGAGCGGGCCCGGGCCGGAGACGGTCCCACCCTGATCGAAGCCGAAACCTACCGGCTCGGTCCCCACACCACCTCCGATGATCCGCTTCGCTACCGGGATCCCGAGGAGGTGGAAAAGATGCGCCCCCTGGAGCCGCTGGTCCGCTACCGGTTGTTTCTCAAGGCGCGCGGACTCTGGACCGAGGATTGGGAAGGGCAGTTGACCGAAGAGGCCGAGGCCCGCATCGACCAGGCGGTGGCCGGCGCCGAAGCGCAGCCGGCGCCAGGCCCCGAATCGGTGTTTGATTTCATGTTCGACCAGCTCCCGCCGCATCTGGCCCGGCAGCGGGCCGAACTTGTGGATCTGCTGAAGGAGGGATGAGATGGCCCAGATGAACATGGTGGAGGCCATCAATCTGGCCCTGCGCGAGGAAATGGAGCGCGATTCCGAGGTGGTGCTGCTCGGTGAGGATGTCGGCAAGGAAGGCGGCGTGTTCCGCGTCACCGAAGGGCTGCAGCAGCGCTTCGGCGAGAACCGCTCCATCGACACCCCCCTGGCCGAGTCGGGAATCGTCGGCTGCGCCCTCGGCATGGCCCTGATGGGACTCAGGCCGGTGGCGGAAATCCAGTTCATGGGCTTTCTCTATCCCGCCTACGACCAGATCATTTCCCACATCGGCCGGATCCGCAACCGTACCCGGGGGATTTATCAGGCCCCGCTGGTGATCCGCATGCCTTACGGCGGGGGCATCCACGCCCCGGAGCACCATTCGGAGAGCACCGAAGCGATGCTTGCCCACACCCCGGGGATCAAGGTGGTCATTCCGGCCGGTCCGGCCGACGCCCGCGGGCTGCTCAAGTCGGCGATCCGCGATCCCGATCCGGTGCTGTTCCTGGAGCCCAAGCGGATTTACCGGGCGCTCAAGGAGGAGGTGCCGGAAGGCGAAAGGCTGGCGCCGATCGGCAAGGCCCGCCGGGTGCGCGAGGGGCGCGACCTGACCCTGATCGCCTGGGGGGCCATGGTCCGCGAGGCGCAAAAGGCGGCCGAGGAACTCTCCGGGCAGGGGGTCGAGACGGAGATCATCGATTTGCGCACGATTTCACCGATGGATACCGAAACGCTGGTGGCATCGGTGCAAAAGACTGGCCGCTGCGTGGTGATCCACGAGGCGCCGCGCACCTGCGGGGTGGGGGCGGAGATCTCGGCGGTGCTGATGGAGCAGGCTCTGCTCTATCTCAAGGCTCCGGTAGAGCGGGTGACCGGTTTCGATACCGTGATGCCGCTGCCCAAGGGCGAGCATTTCTACCTGCCCGATCAGCGCCGCATCCTGCGCGGGATTCGAAAGGTATTGGAGTTCTGAACACCAGAATCGGCATGGCCGATTTACCATTTTGGAGAGTTGTCAGGGATGAACCTTTGATAAAACAACAGAATCCCTTTCCTCCCATTGATTACTGACCAATGACGTTATGAGGTTTTTCAATATTTTCCGGTAACAAGTCACCAGGGGGCTGCATGTTTGAATTCAAATTTCCCGATGTCGGGGAGGGAATCGCCGAGGGGGAGATTGTTCGCTGGCTGGTCAAGGAGGGGGAGCGGGTGCGGGCGCACCAGCCGATTGTCGAAATGGAAACCGACAAGGCGGTGGTGGAAATCCCTGCGCCGGTCAGCGGAGCGGTCAGGGAGCTGCGCGGCAGCGAGGGGGATACGATCAGCGTCGGCGATATCCTGGCCGTCATCGAGGAGGAGGGCGCCGGCAAGGAGGCTGCGGCACCGCCTGAAGAATACCGGCCCGCCGCCCTGGGGGTGGTGGGCGAGTTGGAAGAGGCGGCCGAAAAAGAAGCCGTTCCGGGGGCGCCGCCGGCGGTCCTCCCCAAGGACCGCAAGCTCGCCGGCGAGCTCGGGGTGGAGCTGGCGAAACTGGCCGGCCGCGGCCCGCAGGGACGCATCACCGAAGAGGATATCCGCGCCGCTGCCGGCCCGGTCGAGGAGCTGCAGCGCGAACCGGAGCGCATTCCCCTCAAGGGGGTGCGCAAGGCGATGGCCCGGGCGATGACCGCCTCGGCCTTTTCCGCCGTCCACGTCACCATCATGGAGCGGGCCGACGCCCTGGCCCTGCGCGAACTGCGGGAGCGGGAGCGGGCCCTGGTCGAGGGCAAGGGGCTGCGGTTGACCTACCTGCCCCTGCTGGTCAAGGGGCTGACCCTGGTGCTGGAGCGCTTTCCGCTGCTCAACAGCAGCCTGGATGAGGAGGCCGGCGAGGTTATCCTGCATCGGGAGATCAATGTCGGTTTCGCCGTCGATACCCCGGACGGCTTGCTGGTGCCGGTGATCCGCCAGGCCCGTCACAAGAGCATTCTCGAGCTGGCCGCCGCCCTCCAGGAGCTCGCCGTGCAGGCCCGGGAGCGCAAGATCGCCCCCGACCAACTCAAGGGCGGGACGTTTACGGTCAGCAACTACGGGGCCATCGGCGGCCTCTGGGGAACGCCGATCATCAACCCGCCCGAGGCGGCGGTTCTCGGCATCGGCCGCATCGAGGACGTTGCCGTGGTCCGCGAGGGGCAGGTGACGCCACGTCCCGTGGTGCCCCTGTCGCTCACCTTTGACCACCGGCTCATCGACGGAGCCACCGCCCAGCGGTTTCTCAATGCCCTGATCGAGCATATCGAAAATCCCGACCTGATCCTGCTGGAGAGCTGAGTCGCAACTTCGAGGATAGGCCCGTGAAACCTGACATCCGCCATAAAACCCAAAGCCTGGGCCGGCACATTCCTGGCTTTCTGGGGTACAGTGCCATCCATTACGGCGAAACCGATCTGCTGCTGCGGCGACACCTGGTCGGCGAGCTCGAAAAGGTGCGCGATCGGCTGGCCGATTACCTCGCCTCCCACCCTCCGGACGATCCGGAACGGGAGCCGCTGGCCCGACTACTGCAGGGCGTGGCCCGCTTCAGGGAAGGCATCCTCTCGGATATCCATTCCCCCGCCCGGGAAACCGGGAGTGCGCCGCCGGACGAGGAACGGCTGTTGAACTTTGACCTGGCCCTGCTCGACAAGGTGGCGGGTCTTTGCACGCCCCTCGACGCCTTGGAGACCGCCGGCTCGGCGCAGCAGGTTGCCGGAGCCGCCGGACTGTTGGCGGTGGGGCTGGCCGAGGCCGAAGAGCTGTATCGGGAGCGCCGGCTGGTTTTTTCCGGCCAGGGGGACTGACCCCGCCGGACTGCGTTGCCTGCATCTTGATTACCTTGGGGAAGGGCGCATGCATGAGCGAAAAAATGATCCTTAACAGCGGGGCCATACCGGAAACGGAGCCGAAAATAGACGTGGCGGCCCATCTGCGCAGCGACATCAATCGGCTCAAGAGTGAATTCTACGATCTGGAGCGGGGCAAGGTCGATTATGCGGCCATGCGCGAATCCGAGGCCTATCGGCAATACGTGGGCGACACTGCCCTGCTGCGGGATTACGATCTCAATCTGTTGCGCAGCCGGGAAGAGCAGCTGGCCTTCTGGATCAATATCTACAATACCCTGGTCATTCACGGCGTGGTCGAAATGAAGGTCAAGGAGTCGGTCAAGGAAATCTCCGGGTTTTTCTCCCGCACCTGCTACCAGATCGGCGATATGACCTTTGCCCCGGACGACATCGAACACGGCATCCTGCGCGGCAACCGCCGCCCGCCCCACGGTCTGTTCCATCCCTTGTCCTCGACCGATGAACGGACCCGCCACGTGATCGACCCTCCCGACCCGCGGATTCACTTTACCCTGGTCTGCGCCAGTTCCTCCTGTCCGCCGATCAACTTCTACACCCCGGAGCGGATCGACGAACAACTCGATGTGGCCGCCGCCGGCTTCATCAACGGCCCCGAGGTGGAGATCCTGCCCCGCGAGCGACTGCTGCGGCTTTCGCCTATTTTCAAATGGTACCAGCCCGATTTCGGCGGCTACGATGGGGTGATCGATACCCTGATCCATCACCTGGATCACGGCGAAGCCAAGGACTTTCTCATCGAACAAGGCCTGGCCGCCGATGTCGAATGGAAGGATTATGACTGGCGGTTGAATCGGTAAGGGAAGGGATGAAATGCTTCCTCGGCGAAAGCTCGGCAAAACCGGCGTGGAAGTCACCCGAATCGGCCTGGGGGGCGAAGGGGTGCTGCGCACCTTCGGGCGGGAAGAGGACGCCCGGGAGGTCGTCCACCGGGCGCTCGACCTGGGGATCAACTACTTCGAGTCGGCCCGGGCCTATTCGGGCAGCGAGTCCTATTACGGGCTCTCCCTGGGCGAACGGCGCAAGGAGATCATCCTGACCAGCAAATCCCACGATCGGACCGCCGCCGGGGCCTGGGAGCATCTGCACACCACCCTCGACAACATGCAGACCGACTGGCTCGACCTCTGGCAGGTCCACGACCTGCGCAGCGAGGCGGATCTGCACGCGGTTTTCGGCCCGGGCGGGGCGATCGAGGCCTTCGACCGGGCCAAGCGAGAAGGGAAGGTCCGTTTCGTCGGGGTCACCGGGCACGAAGATCCCCGGATTCTGCTCAAGGCTTTCGAGCTATACGACTTCGACACCGTGCTGATGCCGGTCAATCCAGCGGAGCCGACCTACCGCAACTTTCTCGACTCGGTTCTTCCGGAGGCGCGCCGCCGCAACCTGGGGATCATCGGCATGAAGGTCCTTTGTCGGGGGCTGGGGCTGCGGGTGCCGGGGCTGGAAGACGTGGCGCCATGGATCCGCTATGCCCTGAGCCGGGAGGTTGCCACGATTGTGGTCGGCTGCGATACGCCGGCCCAGGTTGAGCAGAACGTGGCGGCAGCGATGGCCGCAACGCCGATGGCAGACGAGGAGCGCCAGGCGATGGAGGAGGGGGTGGCCCGCTGGGCCAGGGAGTTGATGTATTACAAGCCGTGATCGGCTGTGCACTAAGTGAAACGAAGCGTCAATCCGTTGGGTGGGCAGAGGCCCAAGGGCCGGAGCCCGCGGGATCAGCCGCCAGCGGCATCGAGCAGCAGGGAGGCGATCAGCAGGGCCATGAACAGATTGACGGTCCCGAACAGCCGACCGGGGGGCTGGTAGCGCGATACGAAGAGGCCGCCGGTGAGCACGCGCAGAGTCAGCCAGAGTACCGCGCCGGCGCAGAGCCATCTGGCCCAGATAAACTGAAGCACCCCCAGGGCAAGGAGCAGCCAGGTGCCGGCGGCCAGGGCCAGGGCCCAGACCGCAGCGATGCGGCAGATCTGGGGCGGGCCGAAAACGTCGAATACCGTCGGCAGCCCGGCCCGCCGAAAGTCCTCGCGGTGCTTCAGGGTGAAAAACCAGAAATGGGGGATCTGCCAGAGAAACAGCAGCCCGGCCAGGATCACCGCCCGAAAATCGAGGGGATCGCCTCCGGCCGCAACCCACCCCATGAGGGGGGGGACCACCCCGCAAAAAGCGCCGGGCATGACGGCGAAAGGGGTGACTTTTTTCAGGGGCGTATAAACCCCGTTGTACCAGAGAACCGCAAAGAGCCCCAGCAGCAGAACCGGCGTGCCGCCGGCAGGAATCAGCAGTGCCGTTCCCAGGGCGAGGAGTAGCACAGCCGTGGCCAGCGCCCTGGTCGCGCTCATCCTCCCGGCCGGAATCGGCCTCTGCCGTGTCCGCGCCATCAGAGCGTCGGTGCCTTGCTCCTGCACCTGATTGAGCGCCGAGCAGCCGGCGGCCAGCAGCAATATCCCCAGCGTCAGGGCGGCTGCAGCCGTCAGCCCGGCCGGCTCCGGTCCGCTAAGGGCGCCGGCCAGGGCCGAGGCCGCGACCAGGGCGCAAAGCCGGTAGCGGGTCAGAAGCAGCCAATCCTTCATCTCTCCAATATCCAGCGCCTCCGCACAGTCTACTGCAGGGTTTTAAGGTACTCGACGAGGGCTTCGAGCTCTTCTTCGGGCAGCGCGTCGAAGGCCGGCATGATCGGCGGATAGCCCTTGACCAGATCTGCCCGGGGATCGAGGAGCGAGTTTTTCAGATAGTCTTCGTCGGCCTCCACGGTCGTTTCCTCTCCGTCGCGAAGGACGCTGACCTGCCGGCCGAAAATCCCCTTGAACGTCGGCCCCACCTTCTTGCTGCCATCGGTCGAATGGCAGCCGATACAGCCGTGTTGGATGGCCAGCTGCTCGCCGGAGACCCGGGTCCGTTTCTCGGCGGCGCTGCGCCGGAAATATTCGATGATCTCCTCCAACTCATGCTGCGGAATGACCTCCTTGAACGAAGGCATGGCCGCCGGGTAACCGACCACCAGGTCGGCGGCCGGCTCCAGCATGGAGCGCAGCAGGTAATCCTCATCGGCGGTCAGGGACCTTTCCCGGCCGTCGGTGGTCACCTTGCGGATGCTGCCGAACAGCCCCTTGAAGGTCGGGCCGACCTTCTGCGAGCCGTCCAGGCTGTGACAGCCGAGGCAGCCGTACTGGCTCAGCAGCTTCTCGCCTTCGGCCATTTCATCGGCGGCGCGCTCCTGCCGGTACCACTCCTCGAATTCATGGGGAGAGAGCGCCTCGACGGTAGTGATCATGTCGGCGTGGCCGGTACCGCAGAATTCGGCGCAGAAGATGTCGTAGGAACCCGTTTGCGGGGCCTCGAACCAGAGGTGATTGGTCATGCCCGGAACGGCGTCTCTCTTGACCCGGAAGGCCGGAATGTAAAAGCTGTGCAGCACGTCGGAGGAATGGATTTCGACCTTGACCGGCTTGCCGGCCGGGACATAGAGCTTGTCGCTGACCCGGCCGTTCGGGTATTCGAAAGTCCAGGACCACATGCGCCCGGTGGTCTTGACCTCCAGCGCGCCTTCCGGAACATTGCGCAGGGCCAGATACCCGGCCCAGCCGTAGTAAAACATCCCCATGACCAGCAGGGTCGGGATGACGGTCCAGGCAATCTCGAGCGGGATATTGGATTTTACCTGGGAGGTCGGTACCGGATTCCGCTTGCGGTTGTAGCGGATCACGAAGTAGATCATGGCCAGAGTGATGCCGGTCAACATCACCAGGGATATCCCGAAGATGAACAGGAAAGCGAAATCGACGGCTTCCGTGGTGCTTGTCAATGCTTGCGGATTCACTAGGCTGCCTCAGCGGTATAGAACGTCGAAAAAGGTAAAGCCGATGAAAATGGCCAGCGTCACCAGGGCTGAAAAAAGGCTCAGTCGCAGCACCCGTCCTTCGTATTTCATGTGCATGAAAAAGGCGATGACCAGCCCTGATTTGAGCGAGGCGATCCCGAGAGCGACCCAGATATTGAGGGGCCCCAGGTGAACGCGGGATACCGCCACGGTGGCTGCGGTCAGGAGCAGGAGGGCGATCCATACCGCGATAAAGGTGCCGTAGCCGACGATATGGTGGGATTCTTTGCTCATGGCGCGGCCCCTCCCTTAAAGGATCAGGTAATAGAGCGGAAAAATGAAAATCCAGATCAGATCGACCAGATGCCAGTACAGCCCTGAGTTTTCCAGGGCGACGAAATCGGTGGGCGTAACCCGGTTGTCGCGCACCAGCAGAAACACCCAGCTCAGCAGGGCGCCGCCGATGATCACGTGAAGCCCGTGCAGGCCGGTGGTCACGTAATAGAGACCGAAAAAGACATTCTCCCCGGGCGAGAGCTCCTTGAGGTGAGGGGAGTTCGGGTAGAGCCCGTGGTGGATCTTGGCGCTCCACTCGAAGTACTTGTTGACCAGAAAGATGGCCGCCGACAGGATGGTTACCGCCAGCAGCACCAGGGTCAGCTTCTTGTCCCCTTTCTGCAGGGCGCTGATCGAAACGGCAACCGCCAGGCTGCTGCTCAGCAGCACCAGGGTGTTGACGGTGCCGAACACCACGTTGAGTTCATTGCCGGCCTTGACGAATTCTTCGGGGTAGCGGCTCAGGTAGACGGCGTAAAGGATGAACAGGCCGCCGAACAGCAGCAGCTCGGTGAACAGGAACAGCCACATGCCGAACTTGGCGCCGGTATAATCCTTGTGAACCTCGCTCATAGGATCCCCGCCTCCTTGAAATCGTAGGGGCCGTGGGTGACCACCGGATCGGTTTCAAAGTTTTCCGTGGGCGGCGGGGAGGGAATGGTCCATTCGAGGGTGGCTCCGCCCCAGGGATTGGGTCCGACGTCTTCCCCCTTGAAGGTGCCGCGGAAAAGGTTGACGAACATGATGACCAGGCCGATGCCGAGAATCCACGAGCCGATGGTGGCCAGCTGGTTGAGCCGGGTAAATTCGGGGATGTAGTCGTAGTAGCGTCGGGGCATTCCCTGGATGCCGACGATCTTCATCGACAGGTACAGGGTGTTGAAGCCGACGAACATCAGGCCCCAGGCGATGGTGGCGATGCGCTTGTTGTACATGCGGCCGTAGATCTTGGGCAGCCAGTAGTGCATGGCGGCGAAAAAGGCGAAGCCGGTGCCGCCGAACATGGTGTAGTGGAAGTGGCCGACCACGAAGTGGGTGTCGTGGACATGGACGTCGGTGGCCGCGGCGCCGAGCACCAGACCGGTCAGGCCGCCGATGGAGAAGAGCAGGATGAAGGAGAGGGCAAAGAGCATCGGCGGGTCGAGGGCGATCGATCCCTTGTAGAGGGTCGACACCCAGTTGAAGACCTTGATCGCCGAGGGGATGGCGACGATGAAGGTCAGAAAGGAGAAGACCAGGATCGCCGTGTCGCTCATGCCGCTGGTGAACATGTGATGGCCCCAGACCAGCGAGCCGGCCGCCGCGATGGCGATGCTGGAGACCGCGATGGCCTTGTAGCCGAAGGCCGGTTTGCGGGCGAAAACCGGGATGATCTCTGAGATGACCCCCATGCCCGGCAGCACCATGATGTACACCGCAGGATGCGAGTAGATCCAGAACAGGTGCTGGAACATGACCGGATCGCCTCCCTTTACGGGGTCGAACAGGCCGGTGCCGAGCAGTCGTTCGGCGAGAATCAGCACCAGGGTGATGCCGAGAATCGGGGTGGCCAGGATCTGCACCCAGGCGGTGGCGTAAAGCGACCAGATGAACAGCGGCAGCCGTCCCCAGGTCATCCCCTCGGCCCGCATCCGGTGAATGGTGGTGACGAAGTTCAGGCCGGTGAGAATCGAGGAGAAACCGATGATGAAGACCGCGAAGACCGCCAGCGAAACGTTGGTGGTGGTCTGGACGCTGAACGGAACGTAGAAGGTCCAGCCGGTGTCGGGAGCGCCGCCGCCGCTGAACAGCGAACCGATGGCCAGGGCCGCGCCGAGGATGTAGAGCCACCAGGAAAGCAGGTTCAGCTGCGGAAAGGCCACGTCCCGGGCGCCGATCTGGATCGGCAGCATCAGATTGCCGAAGGCCGCCGGAATGCCGGGAATGATGAACAAAAAGATCATGATCACGCCGTGCAGCGTGAACAGCGAGTTGTAGGTGCGGGCCGAGACGAGGGTCTCGCCGGGGAGGAACAGCTCCAGCCGGATCAGCAGGCCAAGAGATACCCCGACCAGAAAAAAACCGACTATGGACCAGAAGTAGAGGAGCCCGATCCGTTTGTGATCGGTGGAGAAGATCCACGCGAACAGGCCCGAATATTCCCCCGCGGGGGCCAGAAAGCCCCGGTTGTTTGGGGCGGCGCTTAGGTTGGCTTCGGTCATGGTTTCCTCAATGATGGTTCTTTTTTCTGCCGCCAAGGATCAGAAAGGCCAGAAATCCCGCAGCGGTCAGAAAGACCACGGTGGCCGAGACGCGCAGCAGGTTGAACACGTAGGTCTTGTTCTCGGGGTCGTAGCTGAAGCAGAAGCTGGCCACCTTGCGGATGGTGGCGCCGACCCGTCCTTCGGAGGCTTCCATCAGGGCCAGGGTCAGGTCCATGGGGAGAAAGCTGGTGCCGTGCAGGTAGCGGACGATCTTGCCGTCCGGGGTCACGATGAAGATGGCCACCGGGTGCAGGAAATCGACCCCCTGCCGTTGAAAGCCGTAACCGGCCGCCTCGGTGAGGCGGCGGATGCTGTTCAGGTCACCAGTCAGAAAATGCCAGGCGTCCGGGGGAAACCGGCCGGCCATGGAGGTGATATGGGTATGCTTGATCTTGCGCGCCAGCTCCGGCGTCTCGGTTTCATCAAAACTGACCGAAAGGACCTGGAAATCCTCCCCGGGGGAGAGCTTCACTTCCGGCAGGGCCCGGGCCAGTCCCGCCTGGAGAAAGTTGCAGACATTCGAACAATGGTAATAAACCGGAGCGATGATGGTCGGGCGATCGATCAGTTCGCCCAGCGTCACCTCTTTTCCGGTTTCGTCCCGGAAGGCCGCGTCGAGTGGAACGAATGCACCCGGCTTCTCGTCCAGGCCAACCTGGGAGCTTTCCGCTGCGGCGGCTTCGAGGGCCGCATGATGATGTTCCTCCTGGGCGGCACCTGGCAGGACGGTCAGGACGGAAGTGACGACCAGCCAAAGCATCAGGATGGCAAGCCGGACGGCGCCTGGTGGCTGAAGAGGGCGGCAAGGCATGGGGACCCCTCGGTGGAAGTCGGGATTAAACGGCCGTTGCGGGCGGAATAAACATGCGAGCAATAATAGCATCTTCCCCGAGGATTGCAATCCGCCGAACCGCTGGTCGATTGCCGGGAGGATGCCGGGAGGATTGCACAATCGGAGCGTATTTGCTAGCATTGCCGGAGGAATAGGAGGCTGGCAGTGAATGACCTGGAAAACCGTCTTACCGAAATGGAAATCCGCTTCACCCATCAGTGTGCCCTTATCGAGGAGTTGAACGAAGTGGTGGCCGACTGCAACAAGCGCATTGCCAGCCTTGAGCGGGAAAATCGCCGGGTCATGGAAATGCTGCGCTCGCTGGCTCCCAGCCTGCCCGAATCCCCTGACGAGTGAGATCCCCGTGGGCTCTGAAACCCGCCGCATATTTCTGGAAGCCGTCGTCATCTTCGTACTGGGGGTGGTGCTCGGGCTTTCCTTCAACACCCAGCTGATCATGGATGCCTTTACCGGCCGCCTCACCGCCAAGCCCCGTGCCGTCCAGAGCACGGCGCCGGCAGAGCAGCCCGCGGTTGCGGTGCGCTTTCCCGTGCCGGCGGAGCTTGCCGAAGTCCGCGATCTGCTGGACCAGGGAGCCCTGGCGGTCGACGCCCGGGCCCGGGAAGTCTACCTCGAAGGGCATCTCCCGGGGGCTCGGTCCCTGCCGCTGGGCGAGGTGGACGGTTCCCTCGCGGCCTTCCGCAAACAGGTGCCCGAAGAGACCACGATCATCACCTATTGCAGCGGCTTCGGCTGTCCCGACTCCTTCGATCTGGGGGAGCGGCTGCTTGGCGAAGGGTATATCGACGTGCGGGTTTACGAAGGGGGCTTCCCCGAATGGCGTGATGCCGGCCTGCCGGTAGAGCAGGGGGAGCCATGAGCCGCCCCGGATACCTTCTCTACCACGCCTGCCGGCTGCTGCTGGGCGGGCTCTTCCTCTACGCAGGCGTGATCAAGGCCGCCGACGTGACGGCCTTTGCCCGCGATGTCGCCAATTACCAGATCCTGCCCTACGCCTGGAACTACCTGGTCGCCGGAACCCTCCCCTATGTTGAAGGGGTGGCCGGGCTGTTGATGGTCTTCAACCGCAAGGTGCGCCCGTCGGCCCTGCTGATCGGCATGCTCACGCTCGGCTTCATGGCCGCCCTGATCTCGGTCATCGCCCGGGGCATGGATATCGACTGCGGCTGCTTCGACCCCGGCGGCGAGGGGCACACCAGCGCCACCATGGCGCTGCTGCGCGATTGCGGCATACTGCTGCTGGCGGTTCTTACCTATCGACTGCGGTCCCGGCTCCCCGCCTGAAACGATGGAGGTGCTGCTGATTCATCCCCCCGCCGCGAAGGCCGCCGAGCCTCCGCTCGGGGTCGCCGTGCTGCTCGCCCATCTCCGGGCGCAGGGAATCGCCGCCGATGCCATCGACGCCAATCTGGAGGCCTATCGCTACCTGCTCGACCCGGCGCGCCTGACCGCGGCCGCCGGGCCTTCCCCGGGCACCGCTCTGCGCCGGGCGATCCGTCATGTTCCTGCCGCCTTCGCCCTGCTGCGCTCGGCCCGGGCCGAGCGCTCCTTCGCCCGTTATGCCACCGCCGTCAATCACCTCAACCGCGCTCTCGGCGTCTGGCGGGGCGCAGCCGGCCGTGAGCGGCTGACTCTGGGCGATTACGTGCACGGCGGCTGTTCCGAGTTCTCGCCAACGGACCTGGAACGGATGGCCCGCGGTGAATTGACCACGGTCTTCCAGGACTACTTTCTCGAGCGGCTGCTGCCGGAGATCAGAGCGCAGCAGCCGGGGATCGTCGCCCTTTCGGTCAACTATCGGCACCAGGTGCTGCCGGCCTTCGCTCTGGCCGGGCTGCTGCGCAGGCATCTGCCCGAGGTCCGGGTGGTGGGCGGCGGGGGGATGTTCAGTTCATGGCGGACGCTGCTGCGCGATCAGGGGGGGCGGTTTTCGTCTTTTTCGCGGATCGTCGTTGGTCCCGGCGAAGCGGCGCTGGCCGGCCTGGCTCGCCACCAAGCGGGCAATGACTACCTGCTCGAAGACGCCTCGGCTCTCGCCTTCGCCCCGGATTACAGCTTCGCCCCTCTGGGGGACTATCTTTCGCCTCGACCCACCCTGCAGGTGAGCGCCTCGCGGGGCTGCTACTGGCATCGCTGTCTGTTTTGTCCCGAGGCCACCACCCCCACCCACCCCTACGTCGGGACGTCCCCGGGGCGGTTTCCCGATCTGCTTATCGGGCTGTCCAGACGCTTCGGGGTGAGACATTTTCACCTGACCGACAACGCCGTGCCGATCGCCGTGCTGCGGGCTCTGGCGCAACGGAGCGCGGACCTGGAGCATCTTGCCTGGCACGGTTTCGTTCGCTTCGAATCAGCCCTGAGCGATCCCGGGCTGGTCGCCGGGCTGGCCGGAGCCGGTTGCCGGATGCTCCAGCTCGGCCTCGAAAGTGGTTCGCAACCGGTTCTCGATCGTCTCCACAAGGGAACCGACCTGGCGGTGGTCTCCGCCGTCCTGCATCAGCTTCAGCGGGCTGGTATCCTGAGCTATGTCTACATCATGCTCGGCTCCCCCGGCGAAACCGAGGCCGATGCCGAACAGACCCTGCGCTTTGTCGAGGAGCATGCCGGGGCGATCAGCTTTCTCAATATCGCCATCATGAATCTGCCCCGCGAATCGGTGCTGCCGACCGTTCCCAATGGAGCCGGCAGCCAGGCCTCGGCACCCCTCGATGAGGAGGGATGCCTCGGTCTGTACCGATCCTTCGTGCCTTCGGCGGGGTGGGGACGGACCCAGGCCCGCAGGTTTCTCCAGCACCGCCTGCTCGGCAGCGCCGCGATCCGCGAGATCGTCAACCGCACCCCGCCCCAGTTTACGTCCAACCACGCCTGGTATTTCCCGCCCGTCGACCACCGCGGCCCGGCTGTGGTAAAGTGCGGGTCAGGACCAGCGAAACGGACCCGGTAGGACAATCAATCACGGCGGCGGTTTTCAGCTGCCTTCGGAGTTTTAAGACCGATGGAGTATTGGCAGCAGTCCCTCAAGGCCAGCATCACCACGCCAGCCCAGCTGGCCAAACATTTTCCCCTCGATGTCCCGGCCCTCGAATCCGTGGTCGAGCGCTACCCGATGCGGATCACTCCCCATTACCTGGGGCTGATCGAAGAGGTCGGCGACCCGATCTGGCGGCAGTGCGTGCCCGATCCGCTGGAGCTTCAGGCCGGCGGCCTGGCCGAAGATCCGCTCGGCGAGGAATCCCTGTCGCCGGTGCCCGGCATCGTGCATCGCTACCCCGATCGGGCGCTGTTCCTGACCTCCAACGTCTGCGCCGTCTACTGCCGCTTCTGCACCCGCAAGCGCAGGATCGGCTGCCGGGAACACGGGATCTCCTTCGGCGAGATCCTGGCCGGAATCGACTACATCTCCCGCACCCCGCAGATCAAGGACGTACTTCTCTCGGGCGGCGACCCCCTACTCATGTCCGACCGACTGCTCGGAGACATTCTGGGGCGGCTGCGGCAGATCCCCCATGTAGAGATCATCCGCATCGGCACCCGGGTTCCGGTGACCCTGCCCGAGCGCATCACCGAAGGCCTGTGCCGTCTGCTGAGCCGATCTCAGCCCCTGTATCTGAACACCCATTTCAACCATCCCCGCGAGATTGCCCCCGAGGCCGCCGAGGCCTGCCGCCGGCTGGCTGACGTCGGTGTCCCCCTGGGCAACCAGACGGTGCTGCTGCGGGGGGTCAATGACGATCCGGCCATCATGGCCGCGCTGCTGCGCGGCCTGCTGCGGATTCGGGTGCGTCCCTATTACCTGCACCAGATGGATCTTGCCGCGGGGACCGGCCATTTCCGCACCCGTCTGGAGTCGGGGCTGGAGATGATCGGCGCCTTGCGCGGTCAGATTTCAGGGATGGCGATTCCCCATTACGTCGTCGACCTGCCGGGTGGCAAAGGGAAGGTGCCGCTGACCCCCGATTTTCTGAAGCAACTGGGCCCGCGGGCGATCCTACGCGCCCCCGGCGGAGAGAGGGTCGAATTTCCCAACGACCCGTGAACCATCGAAACATACGTCCTGAAACGCCAGAAAAGCCGCAGCGGTGCGCTCCGGCTTTTCTGGCGGAAGGGTCTTTCCGGCCACCATTCTCGGCATTCGAATGTTCCCTTGGGCGATCAGAAATTTTTCTTTTGCCTGTGGCTCAGATAGGCCAGCAATTGAATAGCAAAGGTGGAACCGGCCAGCAACAAGAAGACCGAAAGGATCGTTGTCATGGTGAAACCTCCTCGGAAAAGCCGGCGGTTATGTTATTGCCATATCCTACCGGTGGACTTGGTATCGCCTGCTTTTGATTCTTTTCTGGTTTGCTTTGCAAACAGTGTTCCATTGTCCTTGGGTGACGGTTGAACCTCCTTTTTATGGGATATCCATTGTTCGATTCGATATGTGGTGAAAGTCAATCTTCTGGGTTTCGGTTTTTGACGAGCTCTCGCTGCCAAATGGCCGGGTTTTCGAAGATTGCTACCTTAAATGGTATTGGCTTCCAGGTCTCGGCTGTTGCCGGGTAGGGGAAGGGACGGTGGCGGGGTTTTGTGAATTATAAAAATGTTTGATTTCTTAGCCGGGCTAGAGCTCTTCCGGAGTGAAGGCAACCACTTCGTCGATGCTGGCGGCGTCGCACAGCAGCTGAACCAGGCGATCGACCCCAAGGGCGATGCCGGCCGATGGCGGCATGGCGGCAAGTTCGGAGAGAAATTTTTCCGGCAGAGGGTAGGGGAGCTTTCCCGCGGCGCGCCGCTCGGCCTCGTCCTCGGTAAAGCGCTCACGCTGTTCGGTGGGATCGGTCAGTTCGGAAAAGGCGTTGGCCAGCTCGAGGCCGGCAATGTAGAGCTCGAAACGCTCGGCCACGGCGGGATTGCCGGGTTTCTTGCGGGCCAGGGCGCCCATTGCGGCGGGATATTCAAGCAGAAAGGTCGGCTTCTCGCGGCCCAGGTTGGGTTCGATCTCCAGGGCGATGGCTTCATCGAATCGCCCGGCGGCCAGAGCGTCGTCGAGGCTCATGGACGCGTATCGGGCAAATGCCTGCCGAACCGTCAATCGCTCCCAGGGGGGGGCGAGATCCACGATCTGCCCCTGCCAGGAAAGCCGGTCCCGGGGGACCAGCGCCTGCAGCAGCTCTTCGCAGTCCCTCATCAGGGCATGGTAATCGGCCCCGGCCCGGTACCACTCGAGCATGGTGAACTCGGGCAGGTGCCTGCTGCCCCGCTCCCCCTGCCGCCAACAGCGGCAGATCTGGAACAGGCGCGGGTAGCCGGCCGCCAGCATGCGCTTCATGCACAACTCGGGCGAGGTGTGCAGAAACCAGCCGCCGGCGGGGGCGGCGTCGATGTGGAATTCGGGGGCGTTGGCCGGGATGCGGTGGGGCGTCTCGACTTCGAGGTGCTCCCGGTCCACGAAGAAGGCCCGGATCGCTTGAAGGATCCGGGCCCTGTGCTGGAGGGCCGACCGTTTTCTGGCCAGGGCCCAGTTCGGTTCCATTCGGGGTTATTCCTTGACCCGGGTGACGTACTCGCCGGTGCGGGTGTCGATCTGGATCAGTGTCCCCTCTTCGACGAAGGACGGCACCTGCAGGGTGTAGCCCGACTCGACGGTTGCCGGTTTGTTGTTGCCGGCGGCGGTGTCCCCTTTGACCCAGGGGTCGGCCTGGGTGACCCGCAGGTTGACGAAGTTGGGAAGGGTGATGCCGATCCCCTGGCCGTTGAACATCAGGATATTCACTTCCATGTTGTCGACCAGAAAATATCGGTCGTCGCCCAGGGTCTCCTCGCTCAGGGTCACCTGCTCGTAGGAGCGGTTGTCCATGAAGACATAGCCGTTTTCGTCCTGGTAGAGATACTGCATCTCGCGCTCTTCGAGGGCCGCCGGCTCGAAGGATTCGCCGCTGCGATAGGTGCGGTCGAAGAGGGAGCCGGTGATCATGTTGCGCAGTTTGCATTTGTAAAGGGCCTGGCCTTTGCCGGGCTTGGTGAAGTCGAACTGGACGATGACGTGGGGTTCGCCGTCGACCATGAGTTTGAGACCCTTTTTCAGGTCGGCGCAGCTGTACATGGGACGATCTCCTTTATGACGTTAATTTGCTTGTCGATTCAAATCAAAACCCCATTTAACCATATAACCGCCTGACTTGTCACCGTAAATTTGCAGCTCCCGATTGGCTTTTTCGCTTGATTCATGGTACATTCCGGGCGATTTTACACTTTTTCCGCAGAGGAGGTCACCCCTATGAGCACGACCGCTGATTTGAAACGCGGCCTTGTCATTCTGCTCGACAATGCCCCTTGCCTGGTTCTCGACTTTACCACCCAGTCCCCTTCGGCCCGGGGTGGCAGCACCCTGGTCAAGACCAAGTACCGCAACCTGCTGACCGGGCAGGTGCTGGAGAAGGCCTTCAAGTCCGGAGAGAGGCTCGAGGATGCCGATTTCGAGCGTCGCAAGGGACAGTTTCTTTACGCCTCGGGCGATGGCGGCATTTTCATGGATCTGGAAAATTACGAACAGTATGAACTGGGTGCCGAACTGTACGAACCGGTTGCCGGCTATCTGCTTGAAGGCGCCGAGGTTCAACTGGGAGTGTTCCAGGGCCAGGTGGTCAGCGTCGACCCGCCGATGACGGTGGAGTTGACCGTCGCCGAAACCGCCCCGGCGATCAAGAATGCCACCGCCACCGCCCAGACCAAGGAGGCGGTTCTGGAGACCGGGCTGCGCATTCAGGTTCCCGGGTATCTGGAGTCGGGTGAAACAATCAAAGTCGACACCCGCGAGTGCCGTTTTGTGTCCCGTGCCTGAATCGGAGCAGAAGACTCTTCGACTGTTTTTATTAAGAGCCCGTCTGGGGCCGCCCTTTCGGCGGCCCTGTTTTTCGTTCCGGGGCTGCCGGCTTGGCCTGATGCAGCGAATTCCTTTTCCCGACCCCGACAATTTCCGTACGACTCTTTTTGCATAAATGCGAAAATCCTCGAAGAAGGACCTTGCAGAAATGCAAAATGATGTTCTGCCTTTCTCGTAAATCCCCTCCAGCTAGAGCAGCGAAGCATCCGAACGACCTTTTCCGGCCGATGCAATCCCGCCCGACCCCCGTCCCTTGAGGGTTGCGGCGCGCTCATGTTTTGCAGATCTGCAAAATCCTCCTCGCCAGTCCTTCCGCTCCGACGGCTCTTTCGCCGTTTTCAAGTTGTTTGAATTACTGAGGAAATATCATTTTTAAAAAAATATAAAACATTGGTATAGGCATTGCTCAAGTGTATACGTAAATGGCTGGTTGGATAACCCTCAACCGAAGGGAGGCCTGCCGTGCGAAACGTTGGCAATCGTCCGTTTTTCAATAAAAAGGAAGACCGCCGCAGCCTTGCCCACGGCCCTGGATTACCCCGCGGGGTCCGGCGGGCGGACGAATATCGCGGTGACCGTCCCGGCAAAGCCTCGTCGTTTCGGGCCGGGATCGATGCGCAGCCCTTAAGAAGAGGGCGCGGGCAGGAGAAACCCGTGGTAAANNTAAAGCCCTTCAAGGTGAACTGGCCGCTGCCGTTTCTCCTGCGTTATACCTCGATCAACCATGCAAACACCCCAATCCCAATCAAGGAGGAGATTCCGATGACAACACAACAGGCACCGAGCCGCAGAGGATGGACCGTCGCACTGGCCGGGACCGGCATCAACCTGGCGCTGGGCATCCTTTACACCTGGAGCATTTTCAAGGGCGCCATTGCCGATTCGATTGCCAATGGGGGCCCGGGGGCCTTCGACTGGAGTGCGGCGTCGATCAACGATCCCTATGCAGTTGCCTGCCTGACGTTTGCCGTTGCCATGATCCTGGCCGGCAAGTGCCAGGACAAACTGGGGCCTCGCGTCACCTGCATCATAGGCGGGCTGATGGTCGGCGCCGGCTTCATGTGGGTCTCCCAGACCACCGCCTACTGGTCCTGGATTCTCGGTTTCGGGGTTCTCGCCGGCATGGGGATCGGCTTCGGCTACTCGGCGGCGACCCCGCCGGCGCTCAAGTGGTTTCCCCCGGCCAAAACCGGTCTGATCGCCGGTATCGTGGTCTCCGGATTCGGCTTGGCCTCGGTCTACATCGCACCGCTGGCCAAATATCTGCTCGGCGCCCACGGCCTGCAGCAGTCGATGCTCTATTTCGGCATCGCCTTCACCGTCGTGGTCTGCTCCCTGGCCATGCTGATCAGCAATCCTCCCGCCGGCTACGTGGCCGACCCGGGTGCGGCAAAAAAGGCTGCTGCCGGGAACGCGGCAGCAGCCACGGTAGAGCTCAGCCCCTCCCAGTTGTTCACCAACGCCAAATTCTACACTCTGTGGATCTGCTATTTCATCGGCGCCGGTGCCGGGCTGATGGTCATCGGCAGCGCCAAGGGGCTGGCCAAGGCCAGCATGGGCGAGATGGCTTTCCTGGTGGTCGCCATCATGTCGGTGGGTAACGCCGCCGGGCGGTTGATCGCCGGAGTGGTTTCGGACAAGATCGGCCGGGCCACGACTCTGACCATCATGCTGGTCTTCCAGGCTGTGCTGATGTTCGCTGCCATCCCCGGCCTCGGCGATGGCGCCCACCCCGCCGTGGTGGCCCTGCTGGTCACCTTCATGGTCTTCAACTACGGCACCAACCTCTCCCTCTTCCCCTCCTTTGCCAAGGACTACTGGGGGATGAAGAACTTCGGCATGAATTACGGCATCCTGTTCAGCGCCTGGGGCGTCGGTGCCTTTGTGCTGGTGCGAGTGGCCGAGATGCTCAAGGTCAAGACCGGCGGCTTCACCGCTTCGTTTGCCCTTGCCGGCGTCATGCTGCTGGTCGGGGCCATGCTCTCCCTGTCGCTACGCACCCGCAAGGCCGAGGCCCCGGCAACCGTACCCGTGGCCCAAGACCTGGAAGAAGAGGAACTGGCCTTTCAGAAAGCCGACTGATCGCGAAAGACTTTGCATGTGAATTGTATGGCCCCGCTCTGCGGGGCTTTTTTTTTGGCTGGAAATCAGGGAAGTGTAAAAGTTCCCCCTTTGATGCAGCCGGAGCGCAGGGGGACACTGGGGAGGCTCCTACGAAAAAAGCCCCTTTCGCGGTGCAAGGAGCTTTTCTCTTCGATAGGTGGAATCGATTTTCACGGGACGGCGCCGGCGAAATAGTGCTCGGGGGCCATGGCCAGGTCGAGGGCGTCCTCAAAGGTCAGGCCGATTGGCTTCATCAGGAAGATGGCCATGACGCCGACCACCAGAAAGGCGGCGGTCCAATTGAGCAGGGCCGTCAGCCAGGGCCAGTCCGGCTCCTTGCGAGCCGATTGTTTTTCTTTTTTGGCGGCTTCATCGCGGGCCATCGTCCGGGCGGCCTTTCGCATGATGTGCCCCGAGCTCAGGAAAATAACGGCCGAAATGATGAACTGGGGCATGACGTCAATGGACATCCGGCCGGTGCCGAGCATCACCCCGTAAAAGGCCATGGCGCAAATTCCCAGAAGGGTCATGTGCTGGCTGAGTTTTGAATTCACTGCGGCCCTCCTTCAGCGGCGGGACGCCTCAGATCAATACCTGGACAATCGCCCCGCATATTGTTTCAAACCCTGTTTTTCTTTCCGGAGCCTTCTTCAGGCTTTGCGCCGTAATAAATTTTCTGTGTTTGTTTTTTAAACATTAACCGTGGTTTGAAAATATGTCAATACCCCCGTTCAGCCCGGAAATAGCCCAAAGGGAGCCCTGATAAGCGCCCCTCGTTTCCAGCAGGCAATCGTCGCCGTCAGGCACTTGGATTGTGCCGGTATAGTCAGATCAGTGGGATTTTTGGATTTCGCGCAGTGCCAGAGGTTTTTGGCCGCAGGCGTTGGTGAGGCCATGGGTCAAGCCGACCAAAACGATGAAGGAGCCTCCGGCAACCCCCAGGTACCCGGCCACGGCTCCGATAAGCGTGCTGCCGGTCAGGCTGGACAGGGCAAAGAGCAGAAAATAAAGGGTGAGGACGGCAAAAACGGCGCGGATGGGCCGTCGGAAAATTTTCGCCCCCATCAGCAGGAGGGCGGAAAAGAGGGTCCACATTACCAGGTAGGCAGCCATTGACGCCGCGTTCGGCTCCAAGCCCCAGCCGGCTCCCGGAAGAATCAGCATGGCAAGCAGGGAGAGCCAGAACAGCCCGTAGGAGGTAAATGCGGCGACTCCGAAGGTGTTGCGCCGGTTCCACTCGGTAAGGCCGACCATGACCTGCCAGAGGCCACCGTAAAAGATGCCGGTGCCAGCCACCCCGGCATCTTGCAGAGAACCGACCTGGAAAAGGCTCAGTAGCAGGGTATTCAGTCCCAGAGCGAACAGTCCCCAAGGGTTGATTCCGGTTCCGCTTGGCGGTGGATCGCACAATGGCGGTGCGGACGAATAGGGTTGCGACGGGGGGGAAGTGGTGAGTCCGGCCGATGCCTGGCGGGGAGGCGACTCCTGGGGAGGGGCGGATTTTTGGACGGGAATTCGGCCGCGAGCTGAACGTTCATCGAGTTCGCCGAACTTGGGGCAGGCCTGGTAGTGGGATGAGCAGTGCTTGATGATCAACTGGACGTCGTGGGGCGATATATAACCGCAACCCACATCGCAGAGATCATCGTTTTTTCCGTAGTAGGGGCAAACCATTCCTTCATGCATATGCACACCCCCGGCCCCGGCTGAGAGACCCATGCAGGGTACGGCGGTGAGGGGCAAGCCGTCCCTCAACAGCTTGCGACCCTCACCTCGTACCGGCAGGAAGTAACGACATGCATAGGTATAGCAACCTGCGTACCAAGCATTTCAATGGTTACAGATTGGTTAATTTCTGCCGTGATTCCGGCTTCTTGCGCTCTTGAGCGAAAGGCGTTTGCGAGCCCTGGGAACGAGCCCGGTTTTGCAGGACTGCAAAGAACGCTGTGCGACGGGTTGCTGGCGGGCGTGGGCATCGCTGGCTAAATTGTGGAAAAGTGTTTTTATTTCAGTTGGTTAGTTTGTTGGAAGGGAGCCCGTTGAAAAGTTTGCAGAATTGCGAAGGCGGATTTTGCGCAAATGGTCAAGAAGGGCCCCAGGCTATGGGTCAGACAAAATCCTCCTTGCGGATGTCGTACTTTTTCAGCTTGCGGTAAATGGTCGCCATGTTCATGCCGGCTTCGCGGGCCGCGGCTTCGACGTTGCCGCCGCTTTTCTGCAGCAGGCTCTTCAGATAGTCGATCTCGAAGCGGGCCAGGGCGAGGGAGTAGTCGCCTTCGGCGGGGCCCGGAGGGGGGCCGGCAGGGGCCGCGTCGATGAACTGGGAAATCACTCCCAGGCTGATGATCTGGTCATTTTCGATGGCCATCGACGCTTCGATCACATTGCGCAATTGGCGAATGTTGCCCGGCCAGGCAAAGGCGCAGGCGGCCTCGAGGGCCTCGGGGGAAAGCCCCTTGATGCTGGTGCCGAATTTTTCGTTCTGCTGCTGGATGAAATGCCTGGCCAGCAGGGGAATGTCCGCGCGGCGTTCACGCAGCGCCGGCAGGTGAAGATTAACGACGTTGAGCCGGTAGTAGAGGTCTTCGCGGAAGATTCCCTCCTTGACCGCGGCCATCAGGTCCGAATTGGTGGCAGAAAGAATGCGCACGTCGACCTTGGTCGGCCGGGTGTCGCCGATCCGCAGAAATTCCTTTTCCTGGAGAAAGCGCAGCAGGGTCTTCTGCACGTTCATCGGCAGATTGCCCACCTCGTCGAGAAACAAAGTGCCGCCATCGGCGGCCTCGAGCAGTCCCTGGCGGTTCTCGGCGGCGCCGGTAAAGGCCCCCTTGCGAGAGCCGAACAGCTCGCTTTCAAGGATCGATTCGGGCAGGGCCCCGCAGTTGATAGCGACGAAACGCTGGCCCTTGCGCGGGGAATTGTAGTGAATGGCCTGGGCGATCAGCTCCTTGCCGGTCCCCGATTCGCCGGTGATCAGGATCGAGGTATCGCGGATCGCCACCTTCTCGACCTTTTCCAGGAGGTTTTTCAATCCCGAGGTGGCGCCGATGATGTTGTCGAAGCGGAACTTGCCGACCAGTTCCTCGCGCAGTTCCCGGTTTTCCTCCAGCAGCTGGGTGTGTTTCAGCGCGTTCTTTACCCGGTAGAGCAGCTCTTCGGGCTCGAAGGGTTTGGTCAGCATATCGTAGGCTCCCTTGCGCAGCGCCTGGATCGACATGTCGACGGTGGCGTGGGCCGTGATCATGATGATCGGCAGGGCCGGGGATTTTTCCTTAAGCCGTTCGAGAACTTCGATGCCGTCCATGCCGGGCATCTTGATGTCGCTGATGACCAGGTCCCAGTCAGCGGGGTTGAATTGTTCCACGGCGTCGAAGGAGCGGGTATAGGATTTCACCGCGTAGCCGTTGTCGCCGAGGACGGCCTCCATCATTCGGCACAGCCCTTCCTCGTCATCAATCAGCAGAATTCGCTTTGGAGTTTTCATTGGGAGTGTTCCTCAGGGTTAATCGGCAGGCGGACGGTGACCGTGGTCCCCTCATTGACCTTGCTTTCGATGGTTATCCTGCCTCCGTGCATATCCACGATCTGCTTGGTGATCGCCAGGCCGAGGCCGGTGCCCCTGGCCTTGGTGGTAAAGAACGGTTCGAAGATCCGCTCCAGGTGTTCTTCGGCAATCCCCGAGCCGCTGTCGCTGAAGGCGATGAGCAGGTATTCATCGCGGTCCAGTTCGGTTCGTACCACCAGTCGGCCTCCCCGTTCCATGGCATTGCCGGCATTGAGGATCAGATTGATGGCCACTTGGCGCAGTTGGTCGGGGTCGACCAGGATGCGGGGGAGCTCCGGGACAAACATCTTGACGACCTTGACGTGATGCATGTCGGTGTGATTGGCGGCAAAATCGACGATCTGCCCCAGCAATTCGTTGATGTCGGTTTTCTCGAGCGCCGGTTTCGGAGTGCGGGCGTAGCTGAGCAGGTCCTGGACGATTTTCTTGCAGCGCTTGCTCTCGCGCTTTATTTCGCTGATGAAGCGGAAGTTGGGGTCTTCGGGGTCGATCTTGTTCTCCAGGTAGCCGGCGTAGCCGAGAATCACCCCGAGGGGATTGTTGATTTCGTGGGCCACCCCGGAGGAAAGCACCCCCAACGAGGCCATCTTTCCTTGTTGGGCCAGAGCCGCCTCCATCTCCTGGTTGCGCTGAATGATTTCGGTCATGCGGTTGAAGGCCGCGGCCAGTTCGCCCAGTTCGTCGCGCGCATCGACCCGCATTTTGCGGTCGAGCCGCCCGCGCTTGACCTGGCGGATGACATCGATCATGTGGTGGATCGGATCGCTCAGGACCTTGGCGGCCAGAAAGACCATGCCGGTCGCCAGAAAACCGACGAACAGGGTGATGACGACCAGGTTGGAGACGATACGGCCGCGAATCAGGTGGGCTTCATGGAAAAACTCGTCCTCGTAGGCGCCCACCGCCACGATCCAGTCCCAGGGTCTGAAATAGCGGTAGCGCACGATTTTCATACGCGGGGCGCTGTCGCCGGGACCCTGCCAGGCGTAGCGGATCCAGCCGTCCTTTTTGACAACCATCTCGCGGATGAACTCTTTGCCGTCCTGCGATCGGGCGTCGATGATCTGTTTGCCCTCGGCATCGGGGTGGACGGTGAGGGTGCCGCGACGGTCCATGCAGAAGATATAGCCGGTCTTGCCCACTTGCTTGCTTTTGATCTTGTTTTTCAGCTCCTCGAACGAGCGCCGTTCAAAAGCATGATCTTCGTAGGTTTCTTCCAGGTAGCCGCCGGTGGCGATGATCCAGTCCCATTCAGGGAAGTAGCGATAGGCGACGATCTTTCTGCGCGGAAAACGATCGCCGAGGATCTCATTGCGCCAGGGATAAATGATGTAGAGTACCTCGCCTGGCTCCGAGCCGAGTGCCGCCCGGCACATGGTCCGAATGAAGTGGCGGCCGTCTTCGTCCTGTTCATCGTAAATGTTTTCGCCCTCGCGGGCCAGGTGAACCCTCAGGGTACCATCGCTGGTCATGGCGTAGATGTAACCGGTCTCGCCGATGTTGACCCGTTTCAGGGCCTGGCGCGCCTCGCGTTTGGCCGTTTCGAGGTCGGTCTGGCCGCCGAGAACCTGGCCGTGCTGGGTCTCAACCAGCGAATAGGCAAGGTTGGTCAGAGTTTTGAGCTCCTCCTGAATCGTCTGTTTCTTATCCTGCTTGTAGACCTCGAACTGCTGGTGGTGCGCATCGAGCAGGTCGATGGTGAACCGGACCATGTGGTCCAGGTCGTCCTTGCTGGTCTGGGTGATGCCCCGGTAGGCCTGCTGGTTGGCGATGTAGCCGATGACTCCGCCAACGACCAGGATCGGCAGAATCACCAGCGGCAGAACGACGACCAGCATTTTCCAGCGCAGCTTGAGGTTGTTGACGAATTTGAATAGATGTCTGCTCATGCCGGTATCGCAAGGGGATGGTAAATTTGAAAATTATCATGTATGGGGCATGTCGAAGTCAACAATTACGGCTCTTGTCCGGAAAGAGCGAGGCGGCAAGGCGCAGCTGCGGGCTCAGAGCCGACGGTCGCGCTCGGCACCCGCAGCTTCGGGCAGGGCGAAGGCCTGCCGGTAGTTGCGCACCTCGAGAAGGGCGATCTTGATGATGCTCGCCACCGGTACCCCGATAATCATGCCCAGGACGCCGTAGAGTTTGCCGCCCATGATGATGGCGACAATCACCAGCAACGGATGGAGGTTGGAGAACCGCGAAATGAGGATCGGGATGAGAATGAAGTTGTCGACAATGATCTGGGCGATGAGCACGTAAACGGTCACGATCCACCAGAACTGACCGCCCATCCCGAGGTCGACCAGGGCAATGATGATGCCCGGGATCATGCCGACGATCGGGCCGACATAGGGAACCAGGTTGGTCACGCCGGCAAAAACGCCGAGCAGGGGGGCGTAGCCGATGTCGGTAAAGGAGAGGCCCACTCCGACCACCAGCCCGACAATGAAGGCCTCGATGATCCGCCCGCGGATGAAATGGGTCATCTGATGGCTGATGTGGTAGTAGAGATCGTGGGCCATCTCGAAGTAGCGGTTGGGGGCCAGGGCGACAAAGGCGCGCATGGTCCGGCTGCCGTCGCGTAGAAAGAAAAACGAAAAAAGCGGTACCAGGATCAGCAGGCTGCCCAGCCGCAGGGCCGACTTGGGGGTCTGGACCAGAATCTGGGCCAGCAGGTGCTCGGCCATGGTCCGGGCCCGGCCGGGCAGGTCATAGCTTTCGATGAAGGGAAAGCGGTTCTGCAGGTTGCCCTGGGCGTCCTTGAGAAGGCCGATGAAGCGGGTGGTATAGCGGGGCAGGTCGTTTCGCAGGGAGTTCCACATCTCCTGCCAGTGGGGGCTCAGCCAGGTCGCCGAAAGAAACAGCAAAATGGCGACCAGGAAAAAGATGATGAAGATGCTGGTGGTCCGGCTGATTTCTTCCCTCTCGATGAAAGTGACCATGGGGTCGAGCAGAAAGGTGACGATCAACGACAGCAGGAAGGGGAGAAACAGTCCGACGGTAGCCGTCCGGATCAGGGCAATGATGGTCGATGCCGATGTAAAGATCGCCAGGCCGGTGGCGATGGCGGCGGTCAGAACCAGGTAGAGCAGCAGCAGCTGGGCACGGGTCAGTCCCCTTCTGGTCGGTTTGACGTAATTCATCATGGCTCGCCGGGCCCTGATGTCCGGCAGGTTTCAAGTTCCATTTTGAGCCGGTGGATTTCCTGGCTGGCCGCCTGCAGGCGTTCGCTGACGATTCGGGTCAGCCCCAGCAGAATGGTGTTGGCGGTGCACGGATGCTTCTGGGCGCTTTCCAGCAGGTCGGCCCGGAACAGGCCGATCAACTCGGTTTTGTCCAGGGTGCGGGCGGTCGCGGAGCGGGTCGCCGGAGCCGTCAGGGTCGTTTCGCCGAAGAAGTCGCCCGGCCCGAGCAGCGCCAGCTCCTCCTCGATTCCGTCCTTATTGGTGGTGTAGATGCCCACCCGGCCGGTGCGGATGACGTACATCCCCGATCCCGGATCCCCCTCCTCGAACACGATTTCGTTGGCGGAGTAACGGCGGATGTGCACCAGGGCTTCGAGAAAGGCCAGTTCCCGTTTGCCCAGTTCGGCGAACACCGGAACCGTTCCCAGGAAATAGGCCAGGGATTCCTCTTCCGGCTTTTTGCGAAAGATGTTGCTCCAGATGGGGTTCACGGGTCATCTCCTTCAGGATATCCAAAAAAGAGCAATCATTATAACAGCCTGGATGGGGAAGACCAGCGAAAACCGACGGTCGGTCCGGGGCTTAGCGCGAGGGTTTCATCTGTTCCAGAACCTGCTCCGGAAGCGGCACGTTCAGCCGGTAGTCGGAAAAGGTGACGGTAATGGTTTCCGCGCGTCCCGGGCGGCGGATGGTGCGCACCTGGGTGAGCGGCAGCCAGTAGCCTTGGACCTTGCCAAAGGTGACGCTGACGTGGTCGTCGATACTGCCGTCGGGAGTGGTGATGCGTATTTCCCTGGGCTGGTAGCCGCCTTCCACCAGCCGATGACGCAGTTCGACCGTTTGCATCTGGCCCGAGGCCGTGGTAATTTCCAGCCTTTTCAGCAGGTTCAGGTCGGGGTCCAGGTCAAAGGCGAGGCCTTTGATGTCGCTCTGGGGCAGATTGAGGCCGACCTGGTAAAAAGCGCCGTTCAGTTCCGTCGGCGCCGGGAAACCGACCTCTACGGTCAACGTGCGGCTTTCGCCCAGACGGGTTTCCGACGATTTGACCCGGGCATTTTCCAACAGGGTCTGGCGCGCTTCAACGGCCGCCATGGGCAGGAACAGGGTCCTGAGTTCGATGGCCAGCTCGTTTGAGAAGCGCGCCACCATCTCCTGCATGTACGGAAAGACCTTCTGCCCCTCGGCTCGGACCACCGTACCACCCTGGGCCCGGGAGACGTATTTACGCAATTGCGGGACGCTGGGACGGGGCAGGTCGGGAGGCATGCTGGCGGTCATATTTTCGAGGACCTGCGCCAGCTTGCTGGTCTGGAGGGTGACTTCGTAGGTTCTCAGTTCTGGCTGCGTGGCTGCGTAGTGCCGGGCCACGGTTTCCAGCGCGCTTACGCCGTTGGCCCCTTGGGCCATCAGGGGGAGGGCCAGGCCAATCGCCAGGAAAAGAACAATTTTTTTCACGTGATCCTCCTTGGTTCCGCTCTCGGTGGGGGGGCGGCCACCCTCGGCCGGAGGCGAAAAATATGCTCAATTATAGCGCAGGCAGCCCCTGCAACAAGGGGAAAGGGACGGGGGATGGCTCAAGTTGACAGGCCATGACCACCTTGCTATCCTCATTATACCTTCACAGGAGGCATTCTCATGAATATTTATCGCTGCCGAATCTGTGGCGATCCTTTCCTCGGTTCCGGAAAGCCGACCCACTGCTCCTTCTGCGGCGCGCATCAGAAGTACCTGGTCGAGGCCGCCGATTATGAGCCGGCGGGGACGGGCGAACTTTCCAAAAAAAGCCGGGAAAACCTCCAACGGGCCCTGGAGCTGGAGGTTGGCAACAGCACTTTCTACCGCGGCGCCTCCAAGGTGGCCGATACCGAAGAAGGCCAGGCGTTGTTTGCCTCCCTGGCCAAGATCGAAGCCGAACACGCCATGATCCTCTGCCGGATTCTTGGCGTCGCCAAACCCGAAGAACTGTTCGAAACCGGGGAATGTTCCCCTTCGCACAAGGAAAATCTGGCCGAGTCGCGCAAGCGAGAAGAACGGACCGTCAACCTGTACCGGAGATTTTTCGATGAGGCGTCCGAGGATCGGGTCAAGGAGGTTCTGGCCGCCTTCGTCGAGATCGAGTCCGATCACCTCGGACTTGTCGAATAAGGGCGTGGATGCACATTGACGCGACAGAAAGCCAGGGATTGCCCTGGCTTTTTTGCTACAGTCGGGAAAGGTTAAACTTGTCGGGCCGAGGAAGGCCGGCAAACGATGACCCTCGGCAGGCGATGGGTGCCGACCAGAACGTTTCTTGACCCGAAATGGCCGAATGCAATGCAGGATGTCGATCTGAAAAAATTCCCAGCCGCTTCCGGGGTTTATCTGATGAAAGGTGACGAAGGGGCGGTTCTCTACGTCGGCAAGGCCAAGAACCTGCGCAGCCGGCTGCGCAGCTATTTTGCCGCCACAGGGGACGGTCGGGCCCATATCCGGTTCCTGATGGGCCGGGTCGAGGCGGTCGAGACGATTGTCACCGACACCGAAAAAGAGGCCCTGATCCTCGAAAACACCCTGATCAAAAAATACCGGCCGCGCTACAACATCAACCTGCGAGACGACAAGACCTACGTCTCGGTGCGCCTGGATCCCCGCGAGGAATTCCCCGCTTTGCAGGTGGTGCGCCGGGTCAGGCGGGACGGAGCCCTGTATTTCGGCCCCTTCGCTTCGGCGGGGGCGGTGCGAGAAACCCTCAAGGAGATCTACCGGATCTTTCCCCTGCGCCACTATCCCCTGGCCACCTGCCGGCGGCGCGGCCGACCCTGCCTGTTTTTCCAGATCGGCCAGTGCAGCGCCCCCTGCCACGGGAACATCAGCGCCGCCGGGTACCATGAGCTGGTAAAGGGGGTCATCGCCCTGCTTTCCGGCCGGGAACAGGAAGTGGTCGGCATGTTGCGGAAGCGGATGAACGCCGCCGCAGCGGAAATGCGCTACGAAGAGGCCGCAAGGCTGCGGGACCAGGTGCGGGCCATCGAGCAGACCGTGGAACGACAGAAGATGGTCGCAGCGGCCGGTGGCGACCAGGACGTGGTGGGGCTGCACCGGGAGGGGGGCGAGGTGGAGATCGCCATTCTGTTCATCCGCCAGGGCAAGCTCATCGCCCGGCGGACCTATGCCGTGGACTGGCGCCTGGACGAAGACGAGCTCCTTTCTTCCTTTCTGCGCCAGTTCTACGGCCGCGACGTCTTCGTCCCCGACCAGCTGCTGCTCCCCTTCATGCCCGAGGACGCCGACACCCTGGGCGAGTGGTTGAGCGAGCGCAAGGGCAAACGGGTGAGTCTGCTGGCGCCGCAGCGAGGGGCAAAGGTCGAGCTGGTCGAGCTGGCCGGGCGCAATGCCGGGGAGGCCTTCCGTGAGCGGGGCAGTCGCCGCGAAGCCCGCGAGGGCGTTCTGGAAGAGATCCGCCAGCGTCTGCACCTGTCCCGCCGGCCCGGGCGGATGGAATGCTTCGACATCTCCAACGTCCAGGGGCGTCTCAGCGTCGGCAGCATGGTGGTGTTCAGCGACGGCGAGCCGGACAAGACCGAATATCGCCACTTCCGCATTCGTACGGTGACGGGTGCCGATGACTATGCCTCGCTGCGCGAGGTGCTCAAGCGGCGGCTGACTCGCGGTCTCGACGAGGGGGTGCTGCCGGATTTCATCCTCATCGACGGCGGCAAAGGGCAACTGGGGGTGGTCGTGACGCTGATCGCCGAGCTGGGCCTGACCGGCCGCCTCGATCTGGCGGGCATCGCCAAGAGCCGGGTGATGGCCAATGTCCGGGGTAAGGCGGTGGAGCGCAGCGAGGAGCGCTTTTTTCTGCCCGGGCGGAAAAACCCCGTGCTGTTGCGGCAGGGATCGCCGGCTCTGTTCATGCTCGCGCGATTGCGCGACGAGGCCCATCGCTTCGCCATCACCCACCATCGCAAACTGCGCGGCAAGGCGGCCCTGCAATCCTCTCTGGAAGAAATCCCCGGGGTCGGTCCCACCCGCCGCAAAGCCCTGCTGAAGCATTTCGGCAGCCTGAAAAAGGTGCGCGAGGCAACGCTCGAAGAGCTGAAAACCATGCCCGGCCTGCCGGAGACCGTCGCCGAGACGATTCATGAATTCTACCGGAGCAAGAGACGTTGAAACGTCGAAATGTTAGGCTTCAACGGGAGGGAAATTTCTCTTTATCGTCGGTGGGTTTCCGCCGGGCCTGTTCCTCGGGGGGCAGGCAGAGTCAACATCAAGCGGGCCGGGGGAAGATGTTCCGGCATCCCGGTCGCCACCACGAAAAAAGCCCCAGGTCCTTGGACCCTGGGGCTTTTTTCGTGGCTTGCCGGTGTCGTCAGCCGGTTACTCGACGGTCACCTTGGCATCTTCGACAATGACGTCGTATTTGTAGCCGTAGCCGAAGTCCTTGTCGGTGGTGACGGTGCCGTTGATCACGACGGTGTCGCCGACCTTGGCCATGACGTCGGTGGTGATGGTCAGGTCGTTGGTCCCCTGGCTGCCGGTGCCGTCCTGCAGGTGGATCCAGTTTTTACCCATGATTTCCGGGCTGAATTTGACGACTTTGCCGCGGACGGTGATTTCCTGGCCGGAAAGGTCATTTTTGGCGGCGAAAATCTCCTCGATGGTTTTGCCCCCTTCGGCCTTCTGGACTCCGCTCAGGTCAACCTCGGCCGGAGCGCTGCCCATACCGCCGTTGATCGGGGGATGGCCTTCGGGCATCTGCGGCTGAGCACCGCCCATGCCCGGCGATGAAGCCTCGCCCATGCCCGGCGATGAAGCGCCGCCCACCATGATCGCCGGTACGAAGTAGACCAGATCGAAATCGCGGTTCAGGGTTTTGCTGTGATAGTTGACCATCGGCATCCCCTCGGGAACCGCGACCGGGTCGCCCACCTGGACGACGAATTCCGGCGCTGCCGCCCAGATTTTCTCGGTGCCGGTATCGACCTGAACATAGGTGTAGCCGCCGGAGTTCATGGTTTCGACGACCTTGCCGGACTTGCCCGGCGCAGCCGCCGGCGCAGCGGCCGCCGGCGGCTGCGCGGCAGGCTGGGGAGCCTGTTCGGTTTTCGGGGTCTGATCTTTGCACCCGGCGGTCAGGGCCAGAGCGGCCATGCCGGCCAACATGAGGGTAAGGGTTCTTTTCACAATGATCCTCCAGGAGATTAGTGTTTGATGGGACCTTTTGCTGCCCGGTTAAGGTTGTCGTCACTGAAAACACTCGACTTCGCAATTTATCACAGCCGGTGTTTTCCGCACAAGATTATTTCAACCTGGACTCACGGCTCCAGGTTCAACTCATGGTGGTCATCCGTCGGATGGCCGGCGCCCGTAGATGCTTGTCCATGCCGCGAGCCGATGCCGGGTCTCGGAGGTGAGGGCCCCGGGCAGAAAGCGCCACCCCCAGTTGCCGTTGGCCTGCCCGGGAAAATTCATCCGCGCGCTGCCGCCCAGGCCGAGCACATCCTGCAGGGGGAAGATGCACAGATCAGCCACGCTGGCCATGGCCAGCCGGATCAACTCGCCCGCAATGTCCTGCCCCGGGGTGCCGAGATAGGCGCGTACATCCTCCCGTTCTTTGCGGTTGAGACCATCCCACCAGCCGACGGTGGTGTTGTTGTCGTGAGTGCCGGTGTAGATGAGGCAGTTGCGCTGGATGTTATGGGGCAGGTAAGGATTGTCCGGCCCCGAGCCGAAGGCGAAATGCAGGATTTTCATGCCGGGGAACCGGTAACGGTCCCGCAGTTCCTCAACCTCGGGGGTGATGATCCCGAGATCTTCGGCAACCACCGGGATCTCTCCCCGCTGCTCGATGAGCGCTTGAAACAGCTGATCCCCAGGAACCGGCATCCATTCGCCCGCCACCGCGGTCTTTTCCGCGGCCGGGATCGCCCAGCAGGCTTCGAATCCGCGAAAGTGATCGATGCGCACCAGATCGGTCTGGGCCAGATTCCAGCCGAACCGTGCCTGCCACCAGGACCATCCCCGCTCGGCCATGACGTCCCAGCGATAGAGGGGGTTACCCCAGCGCTGCCCGGTAGCGCTGAAATAGTCGGGGGGAACCCCCGCCACCAGTGTCGGCCGGTCGTTTTCATCCAGATAGAACAGCTCCCGGTTGGCCCAGACATCCGCCGAGTCGAAGGAAACGAAGATCGGTATGTCCCCCAGGATGCGCACGCCCCGAGCGTTGGCGTATTCCTTCAGCGCAAACCATTGCTCGAAAAAAACGAACTGGGCGTACTGGTGAAAGCGCACCGACCCGGCCAGTTCCGAACCCCAGAAATGCAGGGCGGCCTCTTGCCGGCTGCGGATCTGCTCGGGCCAGCGGTTCCAGGGCTGGTCCGAGAAATGCTTTCGCAACGATTGAAAAAGAGCGTAATCGTTCAGCCAATAGCCCTGTTCGGCGCAAAAACGCCCGAAGGCGTCCCTTCTTTCCGGAGAGGCCGTCTGGCTGAATCGGTGGGCGGCCTTGTGCAGCAGGCGCCCTTTGAAGCCGTGTGCAAAACCGTAATTGCAGCTCCCCTCCGGCAGGTCGGTCCGTTCCAGGTCCGCCGGATCGAGCTCCCCGACCTCCACCAGACGCTCAAGGCAGATCAGCAGGGGGTTGCCGGCGAATGCGCTGAAGCAGCTGTAGGGCGAGTCTCCCAGGCCGGTGGGGCCCAGCGGCAGAATCTGCCAGACCGACTGGCCGGCTTCGGTCAGGAAATCAATGAAACGAAAGGCTTCATCCCCCAGCGAGCCGATGCCGAAGGGGCCGGGAAGCGAAGTTGGATGAAGCAGGATGCCGCTCGAACGTGGAATTTTCATGATGCAACCGTTTTTCTGGCCGGCGACAATCTGATTATCGCCGGATCCGTTGATGGAAGAAAAGAGCGTTAAGGCGGAATCGGCAGTGTGGAAACGCGCATAAGGGCCTGCCGTATTTCGCCGCCGGCCTATTCAGGCCAGTGCTGTTTCAGGCAGTCGGGGCACAGGCTGTGGGTGAAGGCCGATTCCGAGCGTTCGGTGATGTATTTCTCAAGCATTTCCCAGTGACCCTGCTCGTCGCGGATTTTCTTACAGGCCGAGCAGATCGGCAGCAGGCCGCTGAGAACCCTCAGCCTCTGGGAGGTTGAATAGACCAGGTCGGTGGCCCGCCGCATCAGCAGCATCAGTACGCCGAAAACCGCTCCCAGAATCAGGAAGACGGCCAGAATCGCCAATACCAGCACCCTTTTCATCTCCGCTCGGTAAGCCGAGACGTCCAGGTAGATCTCAAAGGCCCCGATCGTATGTCCCTGGCGGTTGGTGATCGGCAGATAGGTCTCCACCATGTCGCGATTCAGCTTGCGTTCCTTGTCCAGATCCCAGAGCTCTTCCCGTTTTTCGAGCTTGGAGCTCACCTCTCCGGCGAGAGCCCTTTCCAGCTGCCGGTTCTGCAGGTCAACCTCGTTGATGATCGACTCGTCGGTGCTGTAAAGAATCCGTTTGTCAGCCGCATAGACCTTGATCTTGGGCGCGGAGAGAAGATGGAGGTTTCTGCGGAGGCGCTGGTCGAGGATCTGTAGGTTGGCTTCGGGAATGACCAGCTCCGCGGTGGTTTCGGTCCCCGCGTCGACGAATTTTCGCAGTTCCCCCTCGATCAGGAGGTTGCCGATTTTGACCGCATCGCTCTCCGCGTCGCGGATGATGTAGCGGTCGAAAACAATGTAGATTCCGGCCCCGATCAGCACCAGCAACAGGCCCATGGAAACCAGGGCGGAGAGGTTGAAAAGACGAAGCAGGTGCCGGTGCTGCGGATCGGTGTAAACATGGCCGCTGGCGATGGTTCTAGGCTCATCCATTTGAAGGCCTTGCTGCCTGACCGGCGGAAGGGATTTTTGACGGGAGTGCCATTGTCAGGAGAATTTTGCAAAAACAGCGCCAGCTTGCGTGGGAGGAATTCTGAATTACAAAGCCGAGTGAAATCAATCACCTGTAATAAAGTTGCCGTTATTGGGGGGGGCAGCCTTCAATGCCGGAGAGCAATGGGCGCACTTACGGCCCCAGGAGGTCGGCAGGACGTCTCTGGGAACCAGGTCGCCGCGGTCCACCAAGGTCCGGACTCGCAGAGTTCGCGGAAAGATTAGCAGAAGTTTAGCTGGTGGCAAGATTGCCGGCGCGGTTTCTCTTCCGGTCAGGGCCGCCAGCCGTTGCTGGGTCGAAAGGCTAGCCTGGATCAGTCCTGCACGGCCCCGGCCAGCCGGCTGAAAAAGTCGCCATAGACGGCATCCTCCACCGAGCCGTCGGTGCCGAGCCGGACCAGCACCAGGTTCCATTCCGGGACCACGAAGCAGTGGTTGTTATTGAACCCGCTCATGGCATGGGTGCCTTCCGGCGCCCCCGGCCATTTGCGCCGGCCGTTGCGGCCGATGCCGTTGATCCAGAGATTGAAGCCGTAACAGCCGGCGACGTCGGCGCGTTCGCCATGCCAGGGAATGCCGCGATCGACCTGGTTGCGGGTCGCCGCCTCGATCCAGTCGGCGCTGAGCAGGCGCCGGCCGTTCCAACGGCCCCGGCCAAGCAGCAGCAACCCGAGGCGCGCCAGTTCCCGGGCGCTGATGGCGATCCCCTTGCCCTTGTTGCCGGCGCCGCCGTTGACCCGTTTCCAGTGGATGCTGCCCCAGTGGCCCCATGACCAGCGCCCGGGGGGCATGCCGATGGGGGCGGCGATGCGGGTCCCGAACAGCTCGGCCAGACTCTGGCCGGCTGCCTGGGTCAGGATGTTGGCCAGCTGGTTCGTCGCAGCGTCCCAGTACTCGTTGCTCGATCCCGGCGGATAAAAGAGGGGGAAGGACGGGTAGAAGGGGCTCTTGCTCTGGTCACCGCCGATGGCGTCGTAGCCCGAGGTCATGGTGACGAAATGCCGCAGGGTGGCCTCTGGATAATTGAACCGCAGGCCGGGGACGAAGTCCTGGGCCAGGTCGTCGAGGCTCACCAGGCCGTCGTCGACGAGCAGGCCGAGCACCAGGCTGGTGAAGGTCTTGGTGCAGGACCAGACGTCGTGGCTGTGGTCGATGTCCGCCCCTTGCCAGACCAGGTAGCCGTTGCGGACCACCAGGGCCTGACTCACCCCCTGGCGGCCGCAGCGGGATTTCAGCCAGGCCAGGGCCTTCGCCAGTTTTTCCGGGTGGAGTCCCTGGGACTCGGGGGGGGCTAGGGTCCACTCCCGGCCCGGAAAGACCGTTTCGGGTTGCACCCCGGCGGTAACCGGGGCCGGGTCGGTCGTTGTCATATTGCTCGTCTCCGCAGTCGCTTGGTGGCCCCTAAATTCTACTTAATGACCAAGGCCTGTCAACGCGGACGCGGGGGGACGGCGGGGACCAGTTCGATTTCGAAGAGCTTCGGCCACCATTTGCCGGTGACGAAGAGGCGGCCGGTCTGCCGGTCCCAGGCGATGCCATTGAGGACATCGATGCGGCCGCGGCGCTCAGCGGGGCCGAGCAGGCCGGTCAGATCGATCCAGCCGGTTACCCGGCCGGTGCGGGGATTGATGCGGGCGATCCGGTCGGTTTTCCAGACGTTGGCGAAAACCTCCCCACCGACGTATTCGAGCTCGTTGAGCCGGGTGACCGGGCCCTGTTCGTCGAAGACGCCGACCCGACCGGTTTCGGCGAAGGTCACCGGATCGAGAAAGCGCAGGGTCGCGCTGCCGTCGCTGGCGATCAGGCGCTTGCCGTCGTGGGTCAGCCCCCAGCCCTCGACCGGGTAGGGGAGGGTTTTCTGCAGGGTGAAATCCCGGCGGTCGTAAACCAGGAGCAGCCGATTCCGGTAGGTCAACTGGATCAACCGGTCCCCCCAGACGGTCACCCCTTCACCGAACAGTGCTGCGGGTAGCTCGCGGACCTGCAGCACCCGGCCGGTCTTCAGTTCGACCCGGCGCAGAGAGGAGGCGCCGTTCAGCCCCGTTCCTTCGTAGAGGACGCCATCGTGAAAGACCAGGCCCTGGGTGAAGGCCCCGCGGTCGTGGGGATAGGCGTGAACGACGCGGTAGCGGTAAACCGGGGTGGCGGAATCCGCGGCGGCGCGGGCGGCCGCTTCCGGCATAAGCACCGCCCAGAACAGCATCGTCAGAATTCCCAGTCGGCCCATACCATACATCCTTGGTCATTCCTTGCTCGGAGGTGGAGCCGCCAGAGCGCCGAGGATTTCCTCCATGTGCCCGATCGGCAGCGAAAAATGCCCTTCGGCAGGCAGGAACCGGGCCTGGCAGCCGGGAATGGCCGCGGCCAACCGGCGCCCCATGACCACCGGCACCGTGGCGTCAAGTTCGCCGTGCCAGAGGTGGACCGGCAGGGCGATCGCCGCGGGCTCAAATCCCCAGGGTGCGGCATAGAGTTCGAGATCGCGGGCCACCGCCCGGGTCCCCTGGCGAAGGGCCTCGCGGATCGACGCGAGCAACAGTCCGCGGATTTCCGGGCGCCGCAGGATCTCGCCGTCGACGGCCGGGGCGGCCACCGTCAGCAGTCCCAGGGCCGCCTCCGGGAAGCGGTGGATGAGCGGTCCGAGCAGGCCCCGATAGACGCCGCGCATCAGCCGGGGCAGACGTCGCACCCCCCAGAAGGTGAGCCGGGCCGGCAGGCGCATCTCGCGGTCCGCGCCGCGCCGGTCGAGTCGTCCGAGGCCGCCGACGATGCCCACCGCGGTCAGCCGCCGGGCTAGCCGCCAGGCGCAGGCGGCGGCATAGGGGCCGCCCCCGGAAACCCCGAGTACCGCAAAGGCCCCGATGCCCAGGGCATCGGCCAGTTGTTCCAGGTCGAGGGGCCAGTCGGCCAGGGTCCGGCCCGGCCGCTCTTGGGAGAGGCCGTACCCCGGCCGGTCCGGGGCGATGACCCGCAGCCCGAGGCGCTTGGCCGCCCCGGCGGTCAGGGCCGCTTCCAGGCGCGAGGCCGGCAGGCCGTGGCAGTAAACCAGCGGCCGGCCGTCGGCGGCGCCGTATTCGGCGAATCCCATAACCCGGCCGTCGGCAAGCACCAGGTGCTGATCGGTTCGGTTCGGCATGGCGGGGGTTACTCCAGGGGCTTCTGCCGCAGGGGTTTGCGCAATTTTACCGGTTCGGGGCGTTTTTTGCGAACCTTCATGTTGAGCAGCTCGACGCAGACCGAAAAGGCCATGGCGAAATAGACGTATCCCTTGGGGATGTGGAAAGCCAGACCTTCGGCCATCAGGGTGACTCCGATCAGGATCAGAAAGCTGAGGGCCAGCATCTTGATGGTCGGATGCCGATCGACGAAGTCACTGATCGCCCCGGCCGAAACCATCATCACCCCGACGGCGATGACGATGGCCAGGATCATGATCTGCAGGTGCTGGGCCAGGCCGACCGCGGTGATCACCGAGTCGAGGGAGAAGATGACATCGAGCAGCAGGATCTGCACCAGCACCCCGGCAAAGCCCGCCGCCACCCGGTCGCTCGAATGCTCCTCGGCGCTTTCCAGGCTGTTGTGGATCTCGAAGGTGCTCTTGACCAGCAGGAACAGGCCGCCGCCGAGCAGGATCAGGTCGCGCCCGGAGAAGGCGTGATCCAAGACCGAAAAAAGGGGCCTGGTCAGGGTCATCACCCAGACCAGGGAGAGCAGCAGGGCGATGCGGGAGAGCATCGCCAGGGCCAGGCCGAAGACGCGGGCTCTGGCCCGCTGCTTCTCGGGCAGGCGGGCAACCAGGATGGCGATGAAGATGATGTTGTCGATGCCCAGGACGATCTCCAGGGCGGTAAGGGTGGCCAGCGCGACCCAGGCCTGGGGCTCAAAAATCCATTCCATGGCGAACTCCCGGTGTGGCTTCGTGCTGGAGAATGCAGGCGGTGCCGACCTTGGCCTCAGGCGGCCGGAAGCTGCGCTTCGGGCAGCAGCGAAAGTGAAAGTTTATGCATAAACGCTCCCGGATTCAAGATGGCCGAGGCCGCTTTCGGCCCTTTGCGGTATACCAGGTTGACCCCCTGCACGCCCTGTGTCATGCTCACTTCTAGCCAGCCGGCTTGCCCGACCGGGGCGAGCGGTTTCAATCCTCAACAATGACCAAAAACCAACCAGCATGAAGATCATCCAGCCGCCACAACTCGATGACCTCTCGGCCTGCCCCTATCTTCCGGACCGGCAGAAACAGTACGAGTTTTTTCTGGCCGGCGAGCTCAACGCCGACGAGGTGGTCAAGTATCTGGCCGGTGGATGGCGTAAATTCGGCGTCTATTATTTCCGGCCCGCCTGCCCCGACTGCCGCCGCTGCATTCCGCTGCGGGTGCCGACCGAGATCTTCTCAGCTTCTCGAAGCCAGCGCCGGGTACTGAAAAAAAACGCCGGGCTGGAGGTCCGGTTCGCCCCTCTGCATTACAGCGAACGGGCTTTCGCCATCTACCGGGATCACTCGCGGGAGCGGTTCGCCGACGAGGCCAGACTCGAAGACTTTCTCTACAACTTTTATCTCCCCTCCTGTCCCACCCTGCAAAGCGAGACCTACCTGAACGACGAGCTGATCGCCGTCGGCTTTCTCGACCGGGGGGAGAACTGCCTGAGCAGCGTCTACTGCTGCTTCGATCCCCGCTACTCCCACCTCAACCTCGGCACCTTCAGCATCCTGCAGGAAATCGCCTATGCCAGAGAGCTCGGACTGGCCTATTATTACCTCGGCTATTACGTCCCCGGCTGCAGCCGGATGAGCTACAAGGACCATTTTCTCCCCCGCGAATATTTCGACTGGGAGCTCCAGTCCTGGCGGGCCGTAGCCGCTCCCCCCGAATCGGTATTTTAAACCGGCGGTTTTCATTGCCCGGGCTGGCCGGACGGATTGGCGCAGCCGGCATCCGCAGCGCAGTTCGCAACATGGTCTTGGTTCCAGAGCTATCTGGTTTCTGTCCGGAAACGGCCCTTTTCCGTGAGCTCTGCGTTAAGCTGCGGCCTTGCTTGTGCGGCGTACCGATGTACGCCTCCGCGCAATGCCTTGATTTCCTTGATCTCCCTAAAAATTGCTCGTTTTCAAATCAGAAACCAGATAGTGTCCATCCGGAGTCTCCGGGTGGACACTATCTGGTTTTTTGATTGATTCGATGAGCTGCGATCAAGGCGACCAGTCCCAGAAGCAGAGACGCGACACCCCACCTGAGGGTCGAATCGAAGGCCACCGGTGGCCTGGTGAATTTTTCATACAAAACCAGGGCGCCGATGTTGAAGAAAACCAGTCCGTAAATCAAGACCAACCATTTGAATATTTTACTTCGGAGCGGTTTCGGTAGAAAATCAAAATTCATGTTGATCCCTTGGTCCTTTGCCTAAAGATTCCTCGTTTCGGCATGCCTCGATTTGGGGGCAGTTTACCAAAACAAGGGCGGGTCCGCTATCTAGTAAGGCCGATGCTAGACATCACCGGGTCCCTCCTGATTCGCGGGATGGCCGATACGTCGGTTGCCGAAAGGGAATGGCGTGGAATATCCCGGAGTCGACCCGGGAATCAGAGGCTGTAATTGCCATGACTTTGTGCTAAAGTACCTGATCATATTTTTCGGCCTGTGCCAAGTGCCGCAAAGGGGGGCGCCTGCTCCCGACGGCCGGTCGTGTTCTTCATTTTTGTCCAGTCGATTCATGGGGGGGGATTTTTGGCCAGAGGAGCCAAAATACTGATCGGATTTCTGTTGCTGCTTTGGGCCGTCCCGGTCCAGGCACGCTTGACCTTCGGGGTCGTACCCCGGGCCGGTTCGGCCGTCGCGCAGGAAGAGGATGCCCGGAGGGTCGCCGCCGCGCTTGCCGAGGCGCTCGGCGAGGAGGTGCGGGTGCATGTCCTGGCCGACGAAAACGCCCTGCTGACCCTGATGGAGCGCTACCGCGCCGTCGACCTGGGGCTGCTGCGGCGCGCGACGCTCGCGGAGCAGCCGGCCGGCCGTTTTTACCCGGTCGGCGGGGCGGAGGGGGAGCTTTTTGTGATGCGCCAGGGGAGTCGTCCCGGGGAGCGGGAAGCGATCCGCCAGGCCCTGACGGATCTTGCTTCCCGGTTCCGGCCCAGGCCGGCGCCTGTTTCGCTGCCCGAGCCGGCGCCTGCCCTGAAGCC
>NPID01002123.1_pt2 | contig 41695 bp, 31 predicted proteins | sample 8637491 | NCBI WGS metagenome assembly NPID01 (sample SAMN07420843, study PRJNA396082) | bioreactor metagenome | isolation source: sample BA6 brine-fed electro-methanogenic bioreactor BA | place: Japan: Kochi | collected 2016-06-14 | reverse complement strand
CGGTGGTCGAGGTATTGCCGTCGCCGAAGTCCCAAAACCAGCTGGTGATGGTGGTGGTCGAGGTATCCTGGAACACCAGCAGCTCATCCTGGCAGATCGAGTCCGAAGGGCTGATGGTAAAGCCGGCCTCCGGGCTGTCGAGGATGGTGAGTTCCATGTACGAGGTGTCGGTATTGCAGCCGTTCATGCCATAAGCCACTAATGTGAATGTAATGCTGCCCATTTCGCCCGGGGCCGGGAAATATACCGGGTGAATGACCATATTGTCGCTGAATGTTCCGGCGCCGCCGAACCATTTCAGGGAATCAATGCTGGAAACGCTGGCCTGGCTTGTTGCTGTTGAGAAATCAAAAGATGAGCGTTCACAGATGAACTCATTGGATCCGGCATCGGCCACCGCCAGGGGGACCACGAAATGGTTGTGGGTGACCTGCACATTGCAAACGTCCAGGCTGACCGGTTTCATGCCCGGATCGGTATAGATATAATAAACTTCCCGCCCATCATCACCGTTACCATCACCAAAATTCCATATCCAGTTGGTATAGGTCGCCTGGTCGCCGGTTCCCCTGAACCAGACCGTATCCCCAAGGCAACTGGGATTGGGTTCCGTAAAGAAATCGAAATCCGGCTGGTCAACGGTCTTGGTATAATAACTGGTGTCAATGCAGTTATAGGCATTGGCAGAGATCAACTCGATAGTATACGTTCCTTCCCCGGCATAGGTGTGGTTGACCGTGGATGTGTTGGCAGTGTTTCCGTCGTCCAGGTCCCATTGCCAGGAAACCAGTTGGCAGTTGGAGGTGTTGGATAAAAAGACCGGATCTCCAAGACAAACCGTATCAAATGGGTTGGCCAGTATCGTTGTATGGGGCAGGGTATCGATGGTCAGGGTCATGCTGTTGCTGGCATCTGCACAGGGTTCCATGCCATAGGCGGTCAGGGTCATGGTAATGTCACCCAGTTCAGAGGGATCAGAAATATAGACCGGCCGCAACAAAGTTGGATCATTAAAGCTGCCAATACCGGTAGTTGTCCAGCGCAATGAATCCCAGGCTGAGGCCTGGGGAGGATCTGCAGCGATGGAAAAATCGTATACATCGCCCTGGCAGATATGATCATCGGAGCCTGCATATGCAACAGGAGTGCTTTGCACATAGGTGGTATCGCTTACCTGGTTGATGCAAACGGTATCGTTGGGGATCTGTGAGTAGTCGATAAAATAGTTGGTATAATAGATAATATTCAGTCCCGGACTGGCAATGCCCGGGTCGAAGGTTCCCCCGGTGGCTCCCATGCCCGAGAGTATTCCGGAAGGAGGATAGAGGCTCAGGGTTTCCGGTGGATCTGAGGAACAGTAAAGGCTATCGAGACCGGAGAGTTCAATTGTATTGTCGAGAAGGTCAAGTTCAAGGGTGTCCAATTCTGATGCACAGGCCGATTCATAATCAAAAACAATGACGACTGTCCGGGTAGGGTCGATGGTAAAGTTTTGAATGGGAACGATATTGATCGAGTCAATGATCTCCCCGGGGGGGATGACGATAGAATCCGGCAAGAGCTGGTAATCAACTCCGTTGATAGCTGTTCCGAAATAACTGAAATATATCGGATAGCGGGTCGGAAGGGTATCAACCAGCTCAAAATAGATGGTGGCATCATTGCAACCCTCGATCAGGGAACCGTAGGTGGGGGAGGAAGAACTGAAATTGGCTGAAATATTCAGCCCTTTGGCAGAAAAACTGTTTGCTTCCAGGAATACCCCCGAATCATAAACATCATCGAGGTCGTCGGCAATGGTGAGCTTCATATGGTATGTTGAGCAGGGCTCAACCACGACCATGGCCTCAAGCACTGTTGTGAATCCGTCATAAACAATATACTGTCCGCCTGTGTTATTAATGTAAAATTCACAGTTCACACAGGGACCGGTATTGTTTGTCCCATTATTCACATTATTGATGGATACCGGGAGGCTTGTTCCGGGAACCAGAGCTATGTTTTCGTTATTATAGCTTCCTCCGGCCGGATTGGGACCGGTTACGAAGAATGCAAATACATCGTTAAACTGGTTCACGAATTCAGGGTATTCCTCCGATCCGAAGACATAACTGAAGGTCAGGGTATCGCTCTGCGGGATAAAGTCAAATTCAAGGGTAGAGGCATCGTTGGTGCCGATCACTCCCGTAAGGGCATCCAGGTCAGGGTCGCCGGCTGTTCCGTTACCGGTACTTGCCTGTACCGATTGCGGGTTCGCAGCATCACCGGCAATACCCGAAGCAAGGATGATCCCCTCATCAATGCCCAGGTTGGTGGTGTTCCCGTTGGTAAAAGAGCAAATGGCATTGGCCAGGTTACCTGTATAGGTAACATTAAATGCAGAAACTCCGGACCCGACCAGTATATTTTGCACAAGCTGCTCCGGGGTCATCGTATTGTCAACCACCAGCTGGGCCCTGGCTGCACCGGTGCCGCAGAACAGGAGCGTCAGCAGGATAAGGCCGGAAAATAGTATATTCTGGAAGTAGGTTTTTTTCAATTTTCTGATTCTTGTATTGCCTTGCGCCGGGTATGAAACTTATCCTTCAACCGCTTACAAAGTTAATCCAGAAGTCGGCATCTGACAAGCATATTAAGGTATATTTACTTATAGACACCTGTTTAATGTTTAGGTTGTCCGGAGAGAAAAGAATTCTGCCAATGATGCCATATACTCAAATTCTGCATAATACTGACAATCGACCATAAAAATTAAAGCCGCAAAATGCGGCTATATTTTTTGTGACTCAGGCGGGACTCGAACCCACAACCGTCGGCTTAGAAGGCCGATGCTCTATCCAGTTGAGCTACTGAGCCGGAAGCGGTGGCAAAAGTACAAATATTTAAGGATAATTTGCAAAACACGTCCGCTTTCTTCTTCCGGAAAAGATGAGGGCAAAATATCCTATATTTGCCGGAAGTGACAATCTATATACGTACTGAAGCAATCATCGTTTCATGATCATTCAATTCCTGCTTAACGGACTGGTGAACGGCAGCCTGATCGCCCTTACGGCCCTGGGTTTTGCCCTGATCTATAATACGACCCGTATTTTTCATATTGCCTACGCCGGGATCTATGTTTGGGCGGGGTATATCCTGTATCTTTTCATGGAGGTACTGAATTGGCCGCTGGCTTCCTCCCTGGCAATGGCTGTCATTGCGGCCGCCCTGATCAGTATGGCCTGCGAGTATTTTCTGTATCGCCCCCTTGAGAAAAGAGGACGATCACAGAATGCACTCATGATCTCCTCCGTCGGGATGCTCATTTTGCTGGTGAGCCTCTCGGAACTGTTTTTTGGAAATGCTGCACGCTACATTACTTTTTCTCCGGCTGAGGTAATCCCGGGCAATAGCATTTTCTTCACAGGCATACAAATGATCTCTTTGCTGGCCTGTCTGCTCATCCTTGCCGCCTTCTTTGCAATCCTGAAATACAGCAGGATCGGTATCAGGATAAGGGCGCTTCGCGACAGCGATACACTGAGCCGCCTGTTTGGCGTATCCACAGCACGTTTGAAAATCATGCTATATGTGCTTTCGGGAGTTTTTGTAGCCCTGGCCGCGGGGTTGAGGGCCCTGGATGTCGGGGTGAACCCACAGCTCGGGATCCCCGTATTCATCAATGCCTTTGTCGCGTTGGTCATTGGGGGGATTGGCCGCTTCGATGGTCCGGTGATCGGCGGGATACTGCTGGGATTGCTCCAGGCCACGACTGAATACTTTTTCGACAGCCGGTGGGTGATGATGGTCACCTTTATCCTGCTAATGATATTTTTACTGCTTCGCCCACAGGGGATCATCCCTGAAAAATCCAGAATTGCATAATGGGTTACCTCAGCCACATATTCATCCTGATCAATATCTACATCATCCTGACGGTAGCCACAGGATTGATCGTGGGGCTTTCGCGGATGATCTCGCTGGGACAGGCAGCATTTTACGGGCTGGGAGCATACATTACCGCATTATGCATTCTTCTGCTTGATCTTTCGCTTATTCCATCATTGATCCTGGTGATGCTGGTAAATGGTATCCTGAGCCTACTCCTGGCCCTGCCGGCCATCCGCCTGAAAGGCGATTATTTTATCCTGGCCACGCTGGCCTTCCAGTTTATTGTGTATGCCCTGCTCAATAACCTGACCGGTATCACCAATGGCAGCCTGGGGATCAGTGGCATCGTTCCGGTCAGTTTGCTGGGGGTGTATACCATAGAAGGGCAGAGCGGTTTTTTGATCCTCAGCATGGTTTTAATGCTGATTGGAGTGGCTGTTTTTTACAAGATCTATCATTCGCCTTTCGGCACGGTATTAAAAGCCATCAGGGAGGATGAGGTTGCCCTGCAAACCATGGGGCGAAACACCCGGAAAATGAAAGTCCTGGCTTTTGTGATCTCGAGCGCATTCATCGGCTGGGCATCCTATATTTTTGCCACCTACATGAGCTATATTTACCCGGGGGGATTTCACCTTGAAGAATCGATTTTCATACTGGTGGCTGTACTGATCGGGGGTAGCGGAACCATTCGTGGCAGCATTGCCGGGGCGGTCTTCGTGATCGTTCTGCCTGAACTCCTGCGTTTCGCCGGACTGCCTGATTCGGTGGCCGGCCCCATGGAGCAGATCATGTTTGGCCTTATCCTCATCCTGGTCATGCGCTTTCGCTCAAACGGATTATTGGGGGAACTGAAGCTATGAAAAATACCCTGCTCGACATACAGGCTGTGGAAAAGAGTTTTGCCCTGGGGTATTCGGGAAGGAGGAATATCATGGGTGCCGGTCAGAAAAATGTGATCAGCGGGCTTTCTCTTGAGCTGGAGGCTGGTAAACTAACGGCCCTTGTCGGCGGGAATGGTGCCGGAAAAACGACCTTATTCAATATTATCTCCGGTTTGTTGCGCCCCGACAGGGGAAATGCCTTTTTTTACGGGCGGGGCCAAACCCTCGACTGCTCCCGTGCAGCGCCATGGAATATTGCCAGGGCAGGAGTGGGCCGCCACTTCCAGGGGAGCCGGGTATTTACTGAGTTAAGCGTGAAAGACCATCTCCTGATACAGGCACGGAAGGGAATGAAAGAGTGGCCCTTCAGAAGTGTTCTTTTCCCGTCAGGGGATAAAAAAGAGCAGGCCCGTTTGCTTGAAGAGATCGATTCAAAGCTCAGTGCTTATGATGCATTTAACGACCTGATGGCGGATGCGGATAATGCGGCTTCATCGCTTTCTTTTGCCCGGCAACGACTGCTTTCCCTGGCGGGATTGCTGCTGGGGGATTATGAGCTGCTCTTGCTTGATGAGCCTACTTCCGGATTGAATCCAGAATCATTCGAGGGCCTTTATGAATTGTTTGAGGTCCTGAAAAAAGAGGGGAAATCGGTATTTCTTATTGAGCATAATATGCCGTTTATCCGCCGCGCGGCGGATGTGTGTCACTATATGACCGAGGGAAATATCCGTTATTCCGGCCCCCCGGATGAACTCCTGGAACAAGATGAAGTAAAACAAAGTTATTTGCTGTAATGCTGAAGATACGAAATATGACGGCCTCCTATCACAGGGGATTTCCGATCCTCTCGGATGTTTCACTGGACCTTGCTCCGGGGGAGAAACTGACGGTGCTGGGCAGGAATGGTGCCGGAAAAACGACNNCATCCTGCCATTGATTGAGGGAAGCCTTGAATACCAGGGACAGGATCTGAACCGAAAACCGCTGGAAAGCCTGCTGTCGCTGGGGATGTCATTTTTTATGCAGGATGCACCTGTTTTTCCCCAGATGAGCGTGAAGGAAAACCTGCTCATGGCTTCCGGCAATATGCCGAAGAAGGCATTTATTGCACGCCTGGATGAATTGCGCACCGAGATTCCCATTTTGCAGGGCGGAAGCATGGACCCACTTGCCGCCGGCTCATTGAGCGGCGGGGAGCGTACCCAGCTTTGCATGGCTATGGCATTGTTCAGGAAACCTTCCCTGCTGGTCATGGACGAACCCTTTGCCGGACTATCACCCCGCAATGCCGGCATCATCATGCAATTGCTGAACAGCTATTATGTAAGCATGCAGCCTGCTATGATCCTGATCGCCCAGGACCGCCAGATGGCCAGATCTTTCGAAGGATCGATCATGTTTATTCGTGATGGATCCCTGCGTGCAGAATAATTTTTTTGTATCTTGCGAACTAAATATAGTTTATCATGGATCTGGAAAATGTGTTTTGCCGCAGATGTGGCAGCGAGCAGTATATCAAAGCGGGATTTGCAGGACCGAGGCAACGCTACAAATGCCTGGAATGTCATTATCATTTCACCTTGAATGAAAAGGGGGTGGCTGCCGATCTTAAGCGCCTGGCGGTTTACCTCTACCTGGAAGGCATGAGCTACCGTGCCATCAGCCGGATCACCGGGGTAAGCGATGTTGCTGTTGCCAAATGGATACGTCCTCTGCGCCCGGAATTGGAACCGATCCGCAAAAAGAAGATCAAAACCACGGAATTGCACAAACTGGAGCATTTTTTCATTACCAAGGAACTCTTCAATAAATTTGGCTGGCTGCTCATCGGAACAGAAGAGAACCGTGGCATCTGCCTCCTCGGGTCCTATACCACCGGTAATCTGAAGATAGAGTGATGGTTCCTGGCTACTGGCTACTGGTTACTGGTATCTGGTAACTGGTTTCTGGTCAGGATCATCAAGCATTTAACACTGAAACCCGCGAGTTCTCGGGGCGCGCACTGAAACCTCACCATCCCGGGTCAGGTTTATAAACATTCCCTGCACCCTGCACCTTGCATCCTGCACCCTATAACTATATCTGGTTTGCATTATTTTGAGATTTTATCTGTAGCATTGCCCGCTGATAACTTAAAACATGCAAATTATGCGCAAAGCATTTTTACTCTTCCTCTCGTTATCAGTTGTTTTTACCGCCTGTGACTCCCCGGGCAAAAAACAAACGAAAGAACGGACCGGGAAAGAACCCCCCGAGTACAGTATTGGCTTGAACCTAACCATGAGTGGAAACGGAAGCTATTTTGCAGAGGAATTTCGCAAAGGATACGATCTTGCAATGGAACACATCGCTGCGCGCTCGGAGAGGATCGTGATCAACAGTATTTACGAGGATAATAAACTCAATCCGAAAGATGCCGTCAGCATCAGCAAGAAATTCATTGAGATCGATGATGTGGATGTGATCATTTGCACCTATACTCCCCTGATACAGGCAATAATAGGCATGGCTGAACAGGCAGGGACCCCCTTCCTGGCAAGTATCTGCAGCACTCAGGATATTGCTGCCGGATACCAATGGGCATTCCGCGATTTTAATACCGAGGCAGAGATTATGCCCCTGCTCGCAAACTATGCCTTTAAGGAGATGGGCCTCGATAAAGCTTCCTACCTGGTGGTGAACGATGATATGGGCGAAGATGCAGTGAATTTCTTTGGTAAGCAATTTACTGAATTGGGGGGCAGCATGTATGACGGGGAGGTTTTTGCCCCCTCTGAAACCGACTTGAGGAATAAGATCAGCAAGGTGATGGAGGATGATCCCCAATTATTGATCGTCATGGGTCGCGGTTCAGCCATGATCAATGCCTGCCGGCAGATCAGGGAACGCCATCCCGATATTCCCATCTTCGGGAATAATACCATGGATAACGATGTTTTCTGGGAGGGGATCGGAAATGAGGCCGGGGAATTCTATTTTCCCAGGCACAGGATAGATCATTCAGGCAAACGCTACCTGCAGGCAAACAATGCTTTCCGGGAACGCTATGGATATGATCTGAATCACTTTAATATTTACGGACTGACCATTGGCAATTACCTGGCCAGGGGTCTTGAACAAAGCAATGGACAGAAAGAGAAAATGCGGATTTTCCTGGAAGGGCTGGATACAGAATCCATCCGGGGACGATTGCAGATGAGCGAAAAGCATGATGTGCTTGCACGCAGTGTGGTGGTCAGGCGGAGCAAGGGCCTCGATGAGGTGGTCTGGGATCCGGAGACTTCAGAAAATGAAATTGTAGAATAACCAATCAAAAACGAAAATATGAAAAAAGCTTTACCCTTAATTCTCAGCACTTTGATGGCCATACTGCTGACGGCCGGGATGCTGAACGCTCAAACAACGAAGATCAGCGGATACGTTTATGACCTGGATACCGGTGAGCCCCTTGAAATGGCCAATGTCAAAATAAAAGGCACCGGCACAGGAAGTACCAGTGATGCGAACGGGTTTTTTAGCCTTGAAGTCAGTGGGGATAATGCCATCGTATTGCAAGTATCTTTTATTGGCTACAAGACAGCCGAAGTTGAAGTCATGCCAGGTTCTGTCGCAAGAATAAACCTGGAACCGGATGTGATCATGGGCGATGAGGTTGTGATCAGTGCTTCCAGGGTGGATGAAAAGATCAAGGAAGCTCCCCTGACCATTCAGAAAATGAACGTTAAACAGATCGAAAATGCTGTTTCCGGCGATTATTTCGGCAGCCTGACCACTTTGCGTGATGTTGAGGTTATTGAAAACAGCATTGGTTTCAAGGTTATTAATGCCAGGGGGTTTAACACCACTTCCCAGTTCAGGGTCGTTCAGTTGATCGATGGTGTTGATAACCAGTTGCCTACGATCAACTTTGTTCCGGGCAATATGTTCGGTGTGAACGATATCGATATTGAAAGCGTGGAGATGATCTCCGGACCGGCATCCGCCATGTATGGCCCCAATGCCATGCAGGGTGTGCTGAGCTATCATACGAAAAGCCCCTTTAAATACAGGGGGGTGAGCCTAATGGTTAAAGGCGGGAACCGCGAATATGCTGAAGCCCAGTTCCGCTATGGCGATGTATTCTTCAATGGAAAACTGGGTTTTAAGATCACGGGATCCTTTATGTCGGCCAATGACTGGAAAGCGGATGATCCTGTATACAATCGCTATGGAAACAGGCCGACCCCATTTACAAATTTTGACGATAAAATCCAGGAACTTATCGATAACCCGGCAACTGATCCCGCTGTAGTACAGCAACTTCAGGCATTCCAGAATTATGCTTCGCAATACCCTGATGCTAATCCGGGCAGCCAGAACTTTACCATGCCAGGCTATATGGAGTCGGATATCTACGATGGTAAGACCAACAATTACAAAATTGGTGGTGGCTTATACTACAAGTTTAACCGGGATGTGATGGCGTTTTATGAAGGCCGTTATTCTACAGGGACCAGCATATTTATGGGCAATAACCGTGCACCCCTGGAAGGATTCAGCCAGATGCATCACATGCTTGGGCTGGATTACAAAGGATTCAGCCTTAAGGCATACATAAACAAGGACAATACCAATGATACCTATAGCATGCCCACAGTCGGTACGCTGATTGGTATAGCTGCAGGCCCGGCTGTGGGTCAGGAGTACCTGCAGAATTATTTGATGCGCATGGCGCAGCTATCAGGTGGTTTTAGTAATCCATACCAGGCAGGGTGGTACGAAGATGCAGATGCCTTTGCCATGGATGCAGCCAATGAGATCTGGTACAAGCCCGGTACTGCCGCTTTTGATTCTCTCGTTGATATTTATTCAACTGAAAATCCCCCTGCCGGTGGCCACTATTCTAGCAAAACAACCATGTATCACGTTGAAGGCCAATATGACCATAGCTTTACCAGGGTTGACCTCACAGTCGGTGCTTCATTCAGAAATACAAACCCTGTATCCAATGGCACCGTTTTCCGGGATACCGGCGATGTCAAGATCAATTACTATGAGATCGGTGGATATGCACAAGGGATCTGGAACGTGGTCGATGATAAACTGAAGATCTTCGGTTCTGTCCGCGCGGATAAAAATGAGAACTATGACCTGCAGTTGTCACCCCGACTGGCATTTGTTTATAATGTCACCGCTGACCATATTCTCAGGCTTACCGGACAGTCGGCATTCCGCAGTCCGACAGCCACCGACATGTACCAGTACCTGAATAAGGGTTATGGGTTCACCATCGGAAATATTGATGGTTACAGCGGTGGGTATTCTGCCTCTTCCGTTGGCGCGGCCCAGGCAGCCGGTGATGCCGGCCTGCTGGAGGTTCAATTTGTAGAAGCAGTTAAACCTGAGCAACTTAAAAGTATTGAGCTTGGCTACTATGGTCTGATTTCCAAAAAGCTTGTTGTCGACCTGAGTGTTTATTACAATATGTATTCTGATTTTATAACCTATGCTACCGTAATGACTCCGAACTCAGGAACTGCAGGTGATGCGGGCGGGGATGCCGCCGCCATGGCCGGGCAGGTGAAACCCTACCTGGTTGCTACGAATTCCGACAAGGATATGACAACCTATGGTGCCAGTATCGGGATCAGTTACTTTATTAATCCGACACTCAAGATATACGGGAATTATACGTTTACCGACCTGGATACTGCCGGATATAATAAAGATGAGAGTGAGATCCTTGGCTTCAATACACCGAAGCATAAGATCAATATCGGCGCAAGTGGTAAGATTTATAAAGGTTTTGGCTTTGCATTTAACTGGAGATGGGTTGATGACTACACCTGGGAATCCGCTTTCTGGCCTCAGGTTGAGGAGATTGCATCTTACAATGTCGCCGACCTGCAATTCAGTTTTGAAGTGCCCCGCCTGATGTCAGTACTCAGGGTCGGAGGATCCAACATCTTCGACCAGAAATACACACAGGCTACCGGAATGCCGCAGATAGGCGGCTTTTACTACGCTTCCTGGACGTTTAACCTTGACTTCGGGAAGTATTAATTAGTGTCAGTTTTGGTTAAGTAGACCAGCCCCTCGTGAGAACGGGGGGTTTTTTTATTCGGGCGCATCTACCTGGTAGAGGTGTTTTTCGATAAATCGCCAGTTGACATTCCAGGGCTGGGCAAGCCAGCGTTCTTCCAAAAGTTTTGCGTATTGCAGGGTGATGTGCTCCCTTCTTTCTTCCGGCTTCATGCCTTCGTTCCCCCTGTCGAGGGGAGGCAGGATATCCACCACAAGCTTTCCTTTCATCGGACAATCGATGAACATGGGCAGTATTTCAGCCCCGCTGGCCAGGCTCAATTCTGCATAGCTGGACCTGAAGCCCCTGAGTTTACCCAGAAAAGGAATGGTGTTGCTGCTCATTCCATGGTACCCATCGCCCAGCAGGTGCACAATGCCGCCTTCATTCAGCACTTCCCGGGCCCGGTACATTTGTTTGAAGAGCTCGCTTTGCGAATTGTCTTTGAATGCCAGAAGTTTTGGTTTTGCCTTTTCATTCAGGCCTTCGATCTTGAGCGATTCAAGTCCCTTGGCCCTGATGATGGTGTAAAATTCTTTATACCCCAGAATGGGAAAAACGGTCAGTCCGGCCTGGGCCTGCCCGAAGTGGCTGTTTAGGATAATAATGCCTTTTTTTTCCTGCCGTGCTTTCTCGATCCTTTCCAGCCCGTTGAACTGAACATGCCTTTTTAGCTTTCGTTCATTCATCCATGAAAGCGAAGACGAACGCCATCCCTTCAGGAAGTTCGTGTACAGCACATGAGGTAAGAGCTTATCGGCATCATATTCCCCGGGCAGGCTGTTCAGGAATTCCCTGAACAGGGGGACTTTGTTTTTAAAGTATTTTTCGCGTGCAAAGCTTGTTTTGCAGAACCATGCGATCAGCCTGGAACCAAGCCCGTATGGGATCTGCCTGCTGCCTTTCGGTGAATTGAAATAATTATTGACTTTATGTACGTTCTTCTTATTCAGGATGAAATTTGGCATGCGCGCGTATCTGTAAGTTATGCTTTAGTTATCCCCGATCTGCCGGGCAATATCACGGATGGAGGGTGCTTCAATGATGGCATCAACACTGAGTTTTTTTCCAAATCGTTTCTCCACCTCATCGAAAGCCACAAAGAGCCTCAGCGAGTCCGCCCCGGCTTCCATAATATTGTCGGTTACCCCCAAAGGGCTTACTTCCAGGATTCGTTCAAAGATCTCTTTGAGCTCTTCCTCGGTCCCGTTCTCGGGGAGCTCGATTTCACCCTTGCGCGTAAGAGCTTCCCAATCGGGTTCGGGCAGGCGTTTATAATCCACTTTGCCAATATCGTTCTTTGGCAGGTGGCCTAGCGCTATGAAGTAGGAAGGAACCATATATTCCGGCAGGTTCCTTAGGATGGCCACTTTGAGGTAATGGGGGTCAAGATCGGCGTTTTCCCTGTAAACATAATACCCGATCAGGTGCTTGGTTCCGTATGGATTTTCTTTTACCGCCACAGCCACTTCTTTGATCTGTTTCAGGTCCATGAGCGTGTTCTCGATCTCACCCAGGTCTATGCGGTAACCCCTGAGCTTGACCACGGAATCGCTGCGACCAACATGTACCACGCATCCGTCGGAGAGTTTGTGTCCCATGTCCTTGCTCCTGAATATGATGCTTCCATCATCCAGGTGTTGAAAATCCTCCCCTGAAAGTTCTTCCTGTCCCCAGTAAGATTTGGCCAGATACTTGCTCCGAAGGCAGATCTCCCCGGTTTTATAGGGATCGGCACGCTGTCCCTCCTCATTTTCGATGAACATCTCCATATCGGGAACTTCGTATCCGATCGGTACATTGTTCCCCTTGATCACGGTATCGGAAGTAATGCGATATGCCCGGGCAAGGTAAGCTTCAGAGCTGGCATAGATATTATAGATCTCCGCATCATCCTTCAGGTGTTCACGGATCTTTTCCACATCGCTGCGGTAGAGGGTTTCCCCTCCGCTCAGCAGGCGTTTGAATTTCGGGAACCTGCGTCCGCTGCCCAGGGTGGCGGTGAACTGCCGAAGCACGGAGGGGATCATCAGGGCAACACTGACCTTTTCCTGCCGCAGCCACTTGCCGAATTCGGTAAAATTGTCTTTTTTAAGGTCGAAAATGGCCAGTGTGGCACCATTCAGCAGGGCCCCGAAAATGGGCATGGCATGTGCCGAGAAGCTCAGGGAGTAAAAATACGCCCAGGTATCTTCCGGCATCGTACAATTGATGCTGTACATCCGCTGCATAAAATGCAGCATATTATCATGGGTGTGCACCACTCCCTTGGGAATGCCGGTCGACCCGGAAGTATAGGTGATGAAAGCATAGTCGGAGGGGCTCACTTCAGGTTTTTCGCCTTCGTAAGCCTCTTCAGGCTCTTCATCCATGTTGAGGATCTCAATCTTCCCGGCAAAACTTTTCACCTGGGGAAGATTCATGTTATTGGTAAGGATAAGTTCGCACCCGCTGTTCTCCATCATCAGCAGATTGCGCTCGGCCGGGAAGGAGGGATCCATGGCTACGTAGGTCTTTCCGGCCTTCAGGGCACCCAGTATCGCCAGCGGCTGTTGCAGCCCGTGCTCCAGGTAGATGCCGGTGCGGCCTTCAGCGGACCCGCTTCTTGCCAAGATCCTGTTGGCAAGCGCATCTGAGTCCTGTTTAAGTTGCGCATAGGTTCTGCTGCTTTCCCGAAAGCGAAGTGCTGCCCGGTCGGGATAGTGCTGAGCCATTTCATCAAACCTCGCGTTGATGCTTTGGTTCGGATGCTCAATGGCATATGGGTGCTGAATGCTCATGGATCAATTTTCCTTTTTTAATTGCCTCCGAAATTAATCACTTTCTCGTAAACTTCCAGTGTATCCAGCAGGGTTTTTCGCCAGCTGAATTTCAGGGATTGCTTCAGGGCCTGACTGCGGAGGTGCTTCTGCAGTTCCTGGTCCTCAAAGAGTAACAACATCTTATCACTGATCTCCTTCACATTTTCCGGATTTGCTGCAATTCCTCCCATACCAACGACTTCGGGCAGGGAACTATTGTTTCCGAACAACACAGGCGTTCCGCAGTTCATGGCCTCCAGGGCGGGCAGCCCGAAGCCTTCATAAAACGACAGGTAGCAAAGGGCCAGGGCCTCCGTGTAAATGGCCGAAAGGTCTTCATCGTCGATAAAACCCGTGTATATGATCCGCTCGCTGTAGATCTGGTCCTGCAGGGCGCTTTGCTGGGAGAGCCAGCCTTTCTTGCCTGCGATCACCAGGGCCAGCGGAAGGTCGGGATGTTCGGTCAGCAACATATTAAAGGCCTTGATGGTGTTGGCAATGTTCTTCCGGGGCTCCAGGGTGGATAAGCACAGAAAATAGGAAGTATCGCCGGGGATCCCGTATTTCTCCTTTATCCTTGCGGTATCGTCGCGATTTACCTCGAAATGGAATTTGTCCTTGTCGGCAGCTTCATACACCAGGTGGGTCTTCTCTCTTTCAATCCCGGTTTCCTTCAGGGTATCTTCCAGGGTGGATTTCGATACGGCGAGCACATGGGAGCCCGAGCGCCGGATGAATTTCAGGCCTTTTTCGGCATTGGAGATGTTCACGGGAGTGTGAAACTGGGGGAAATACCGGTGGGTGAGGTCATGCACGGTGGTCAGCAATGGGGCTTTGGTCTTTCTGAACGGGAAATAATGCTGTTTCAGGGGAAGGTGGATCAGATCGTAGCCCCTGAATTCTTTCTCAGATTCGGGAGTGATGAAAAAATGCCGGAGGTTCGTGTACACCACGTTCAATTGGCCGAGGATATAGCGTACCACCTTATAGATGAGATTGATGGTGCCGAGAATAAGCTTTTTAAAGAAAATATAGGTTTGATGGAAGATGCGGATATTGTTCCTGTGCAGCCAGGCGGCGAAAGCATCCGGCACCAGCTTCACCATAGCATGCTCGAATTGTTCGATCAGCGATTTCCGTGGTTTCTCCGATTTTTGGCTTTTGCGGCTTTTCAGGTCGCTGTTGCTGAAGGGGTTGAATATCCTGTCTTTGAATTCCTTTAAGGGGTAGATGTTGTTCTTCACGTAAAGATCGATCTCCCAGCGGGATGCCGGGTTCTCATTGAGCTGTGCCAGTCCTTTGAGCAGGTCGACCTGGTAGCGTTTAACCCCGTCGTTATCCGGAAGCACAACCTTGTCGGCTTCCATCAGCACCCGGTATTTTTTGGCTGGGGCCGGCGATCTCAGTCCGAGCTTTTCCCTTGTCACGTAATCCAGGTCGGGATGGGGTTCGTGCATCTCTCCGTTGTACTGGTAGCCCAGGCTTTCCATGGTTTCCCCGTGCATGCTCCAGAAGAGGTCGAAAAGATCTTCCGGCATTTCCTCTTTCCAGCTTCCGGCTTTTCCCTTACGGAAATTTTTTCGGGCGAGATCCTTCATCTCATCTTCGGTAATGGGCCGGTCCCTGCCGCTTCCGTATTTGGGCATGCCGAATTTCATTTCCCTGAACGAGGGCATCTTTTCAGGATCCGGCTCCGGCAGGTCCATGATGGCCCTCAGGCGCTCGGCCTGCCCGATAGGGTCAGAAAGAAGGTCTTCGTAGCGGATCAGCAGGGAGGCCCTTTCGGTCCAGCGCCTGACATTTTCCGACCAGCCGCCGAAAAAGCTGCCTTTTTCCGCCAGTATGGCTGCCTTGAGGTTCTCATAATAATCAGAGCCGGGTGCAATAATATCTTTGCGGTGATGGGCCATGGAGCAGAGGGCATCCCGTCCGTCGCGGATGATATAAACGCCGGGAATGGACCCGGAGGCCGGCTCAAGTTCAGCGGGGAGCAGGTGGGTCTTCACAACGGGATAGGCATCGTACTTCTCATCGAGGTGATAGTCGGGGTCTTTATGGAAAGTGCTGGATTCCAATCCGTAAACCTCGAAGAGGATGTTCCTGAAAAAGGTGTTTCCCGAGCGGGGAAATGAGGCCAGCCAGATCATATTGTTCAATATCCTTTCCGTTGTTTCCTGATCTTCAGGGCTTCTTCATACAGGGCCATGTCGAGGGCATTCAGGGACTTGATCTCCTCGATGATCTTTTGCGGCACATCATGTTTTTTACCGGTTACGTTCACGTGGAAATCCGGATAGTCCTGAAATCCCAGTTCCGCCATGAGGTCGGCCAGGTCTTCTTCGTAGTGCTCCTGTATCCCGATGAAGCGGAACTTATCCGGCGACATCCCGTCCAGGAACTTATGCATGCGGTTGCGGCTGATCTCGTTTTGCGCATATTCGATCAGGCTGCGCTGCATCTTGGCCAAAATGTTGAGCCCTTTCTTTTCTTCCTGCAATTCTTTGGCCAGGATTCCTGCCAGGTAATAGTAATTGGAGATCACCCGTTCCACCGGGTCACGCATCCAGGTGATCACGGGAATGCTTTCCTGTATTTCGAGCAGGTCAACCAGGTCCTTGTACCGGAAATGCCCGTGGATAACTTTTACCCGTGAAGGGAGCCTGCTTCCGCTAAAGGCTTTCCGTTCCAGTTCGATCTTCCGCGCCCCGCTGCGGATATCAAAGCGCACCACGCTTTTTCTCCCGTATACGCCCTTAAGCACATTTCTGAAGGATGTTCCTGCGGTTTTGGGAATATGGATAGACACCAGCTCGATATGGTTGGCGATCTTTTCCCGTTTTTTGCCTGGCCTGATCATACCCTGGTTCTAAGTTTTTTTGCGTATTCGTACAATTCTATATCTTTATTGTTGATCGCGGCGATCTCCCGGCGCATGTCTTCGGTAATGCTGTCTTTGGGTGTTGGTGCAGTGGCCCATGCATTGGAGGATGCCCCGGTATTGATCTCCACTTTGGGGATTTCCTTTTTCCATTCCAGCTTGCCGGCCAGCACATGAACATCCTCATCAAAGCTTTCCTGAAAACCAAAGTAAAACAAGTCTTTCAGGTCGATGCCTTGCAGGCACTTGCTCATCTTGTTCGGCACACTGTCGCGGGCGTATTCCAGCAGGCTGTGATTCCGCTTCCGGTATTGCGGATGCTGTTCCCCAAGCTCGTTCACCCTGGAAATCATGTAATAATAATTGCTGATGACACGGTCGACCGGTTCGCGGAGCCAGGCGATGATCCTGGGATTGTATTTTTCGTGGATTTCGCGGATGTGTTTATAGTGAAGATGTCCGTGAAGGATCCTCACGTGTTCCGGAATGCGGTCGATCAGGGGAGTTGAATAATCTTTCCCGGGAAAGAACTCCACTCTCCGTGTCCTGGGGTCAACACTATCTCCGTACTCGTTTTTCAGGATGACGAAGAAGGATCTGCCACCTGTTTTGGCAATGTGTATGGAGATAAGATCGATCATGTTATGGCCTTTTTATACTGCCATCCTTCATATAGCCCACTTTTTCCATTGTGGCACCATGCTTTTCCCAGAAAAGTTCCTGCAAGTCTTCGGGCATTTCTTCTTTCCATCCGCCCACCTTGCCTTTGCGGAAGAACTTCTTGTTGAATTCATCTCTTTCTTCTTCGGAAAGCTGGGGGCGTGCGCTACCGCCGAAATGGGCTTTCCCTTCCCTTTGCGACTCGAAAGTGGGCAACTTATCCACATCAGGTTCCGGCAGGTCGATCAGTCCGCGCAGTTGTTCCGTTACCGCAATGGGATCTTCCACCAATTCTTCGAAGAAGATCACCCGATGGGCGATCTTGAGCCATTCCTCCACATTTTTCGACCAGCCGCCGAAATAGCTTCCCAGGCTGGCAGTGATGGCCTGCTTGAGGTTCTCGGTAAAATCAGAGCCGGGAGCGATCAGGTCACAACGGTGATGGGCTGCGGAAACACAGGCATCCCTTCCATCGCGGATCATGTAAACGATCTTGACATCATCTTCGCAATAGGGGAGGATCTCTGCCGGAAGTTCATGGGTTTTCAGGTTATGGAACTTTCCGAATTGCTCCAGTTCTGCCAGCTTGGCCAATTTCTTTTCATTGCTTTTGCCTTCGGCGATCTTCTGGCTCAGGCGGTCCAGGTGCTTGGCATTGTTGTAATATTTGCGGAGGTTGTTCCAGGAATAGATGCCATAAACCTCGTAGAGGATGTTCCTGAGATAGGTATTCCCTGAACGGGGAAAAGAGGCTAAGAGTAATTCCGGTTTTTTTCGTTCCATTATCTGTCGTTTACGCTGAGTGAATCAATCTTCAATGTTTTCTGGTAAAAGAGAAAAACTTCTTCTACGGTGCCGATCTTCAGGCATTCGCCCTCATGCATGAGCATTACCCGCTGGGCATATTTCTTTATGGTGCTCAGGTTGTGGCTCACGTGCACGATGGTCCGGCCTTTCACGATGGCTTCTTCAAATATCTTGTCCGACTTGCCTTTGAAACGTTCGTCGCCCACACCTCCGAAAAATTCGTCCATCAGGAAGATGTCGGCTTCCGCATGCACGGCAATGGCAAAGGCCAGCCGGGCGCGCATTCCCCTGGAAAAATATTTTACCTTGGTGTTCTCAAAGTTACGGAGTTCGGCAAATTCGATGATCCGGTCGTATTTTTTTCGGATCCTTTTCATGGGAAGCCCGAGCACGGAGGCATTCACGAATACGTTTTCCCTCGCCGTGAGTTCATTGTTAAACCCCAGCCCCAGGCTCAGTCCGATGAAACTGCCGTTCATGATTGCCTTGCCGCCCTTATCGGGCTTATACACTCCCGACATCAGGTGCAGCAAAGTGCTTTTCCCGGAGCCATTGGCGCCCACGATCCCGAAAAATTCCCCTTTTTTAATTTCCAGGCTTACATTTTTCACCGCTTCAATGGTACGCCTGTCTTTGCCTGAGATCATATCCGCAAAAGACCCCATCAGGTTGTGATTGGTCTTGTCCCTGATATGAAAGGTCTTACTGACGTTTTCGAGTTTTATGGCTATGTCGTTATCAGGCATCTCAGAGTTTTTCAGCAGCTTTATGATAGAATCGGGTGATCAGCAACAGCCCGATCGCAAACAGGATCAGGGCATAGGCATAGTCGTAGGCTACAATGTTCCAGTCGGGTGGGCGGCCTTCCATGATGGTGGCCCTGAAGTTGATGATGATCCCCGCCAGGGGGTTCACGTACAACAGGAATGGAAAGGTTTCAAAAATTATGGCCTTGGCAAAAAAGATCGGATTGATCCAGAACCAGGCCAGCAGCACCATATCCCACAACTGGCTGATATCGCGCATGAATATGTGCAGGGTCGACAGTATGAGCATCACCCCGAAGATCAGGATGCAGACATTCAGGATCATGATGGGCATGTACAGCACGTTCCACGACCAGGGGAGGTCGAAGAAGAGACAGAAGACCAGGTAAACGAAAAAGTTCGACAGGAAAACCAGGAAACTGGCAATCAGCGAAGATGTGTAGATCTCCAGGCGGCGCACCTTGATGTTCAGCATAAGGTAGCGCTTCGACCTCAGGGCGGTTATGCCTTTCTTGGTTCCCTGCTGGAAGAACATCCACAACAAAAGCCCCGAGTAGATGTAGAGCCCGTAGTTATCAATTTTCTTGTTAAAAATATTGGAAAAGACCACCCAGTAGATCAGCAGTCGGACCAGGGGCATGATCATGGCCCAGATCATGCCAAGAAAGGTGTCGTAGTACTTTAGTTTATAGTCTGTCTTGGCGATGATCCAAATTCTCTCCAAGCGGTTGCTCGTGGGTAAAAGAGAGGTGATCCTGCCTGTAATTCCGCCTGTCATTAATGTGTCCTTAGCTTTTCGCAAAGATAAATATTTTCAGGTAGTATGCACGAATTTTGATATATTTGGCCGACTGCATTTAGGACATGAAGAACGATAAGAAAAAGCAAACGGAAAAAAGAAAAATCCGGCTCAGGTGGTTACCTCTGTCGATCCTGGCCATTCTGCTGATGGGCTTACTGGCCTATTCGAATAGTTTCACCGCTTCTTTCCACTGGGATGATATCCCCCATATCGTGAACAATGAGCGGGTGCATGATGCCGGTGCCCTGTTCGATGACCTGGCCGATCCCGGCAGATCCATCGGGCGGAAGATCAATTTGCGCCCGGTGTCGCTGCTCAGCTTTCATTTCAACTGGCTGGCCGGGGGCGAAAATGTGACCGGCTATCATATTGTTAACCTGCTGCTGCACATGATCACGGCATTCCTGGTATTTATCCTGGTCAGGATGACCCTTTTACTCCAACCGCGCGGCAAGGCTTTCGATCAAAGGCTTGTGGGAGGGATCGCGGCGTTTATTGCACTTCTCTTCCTGGTGCATCCGGTGCAAAGTATGGCCGTAACCTATATCATCCAGCGGATGACCATACTGGCAGCCCTGTTCTATGTTGCTTCACTCATATTGTATATCCGGTCAAGAAAAGAATATTTGCTCAACGGGAATACCCGGAAGGCTTCGCTGTTTTTTGCTCTGGCTGTTGTTAGCGGCATCCTCGCGTTATTTTCAAAACAAAATGCCGCAAGCTTCCCGGCGGCTTTCATTCTGTATGAACTTTTCTTCATTCGGCGCCAGGATGGTAAAATTTGCCGGAAATATGTTTTTTCCGGGATCGCCATACTCGTGCTGGCTTTTCTGTTTGTTTTCTTCGGAGGTCTGTTGCCTGCAGAAACGGATAAGTTCACCCGCATGGAGTACTTCAGTGCCCAGCTGGGGATCGTGCACCGCTATTTGCTGCTTCTGCTTTTCCCGATCAGCCAGAATGCCGATTATTTCATCCGTATCGAGCCCCCGCTCATCGGCGGCCTGCAGGTCCTGGGCATGATCCTGGTCATTGCCATGCTGGCCCTGGCGGTGTTTCTTTACAGGAAGAACAGGCTTATCTCCTTCGGGATTTTCTTCTTCATCCTGGGCATGTCGATCGAATCCGGCCTCATTCCCATTCGCGATATTATGATGGAGCACCGGCTGTACCTTCCCATGATTGGGTTTGGTTTTGTCGTGGCGGGAGTGCTTTCGCGCTATGTTTCCTATCGGTCGCGCAGCGGTTTTGCCCTGGCGGGAATGCTTCTTTTGATCCTGCTGGCGGTAGCCACTTTTAACCGGAATAGGGTGTGGCAGAGTGAATTAAGTCTGTGGCAGGACTGTTACGACAAAAATCCTGAAAATCCCCGGGCGATGAGCAACCTGGGGCTGGCAATAAAGATGCATGCCAAAGAGGCACCGAATGCCCAGGTTTATAACAGGGAAATGCTGCGTGCGATCGACCTCTTCAACCGCTCGATGGAGGGGGATACGGTCTTCGTGCAAGCCTACCTGAACCGGGGACTGGCTTATTTCGACCTGGGGGAATACGACCGGGCCGTGAGTGATATTGAAGTCGTGGTGGAAAAACGGCCGGAAAATGTGTACCTGCTACATTATATCAACGGGGTAGCCTACGCCAAGCGGGGTCTGTTAAAAGAATCAGCCAGTTGTTTCGATGTTGCGGTAAGGCACAATAAGGATTTTGCCCCTTTGTATATGTGGAGGGGTTTGGTGGCCAAAGAGATGGAGCATGAACAAAAGGCCGTCGAGAATTTCCGGAAGTCGTATGAACTGGATCCCGAACAAGTTTTTCTCCTGACGGAGATATCGGATATTTATTATAAGATCAGGGATTACCAGAGTGCCCTTTACTGGCTGCGCAGGGCTGCCCAGGAGGGGGCCGACATCCCTCCGGGAAACATGGAGATTCTGGAAAAAGCAGCCATGGAGGATGCCAAACAACAATGACCATGAAAACCCTGGTGATCATACCCGTTTTTAACGAATCAGCCAATATTGAGCAGATCATCCTGGATATTTCCATTGAGTATCCCGACTACGATATCCTGGTGGTGAATGATGCCAGTACGGATGATTCGGAAGATATTGCCCGACAAACAGGCAAAGCGGCGGTCTTGAACCTTCCGTTCAACCTGGGTATTGGCGGAGCGGTGCAAACAGGGTTTAAATATGCCCGGAACAAGGGGTATGATATTGCCCTGCAATTCGATGGTGACGGACAGCATCAGGTGAACGAGATCAGCAAACTGGTCAAGGTGGTTGAACGGGGAAAGGCTGATGTCGTCATTGGTTCAAGGTTCAATAAAAAAACGGACGGGTTTACCACCCACAACCTGCGCCGGGTCGGGATCAGGATCTTCCAGCTGGCCAGCTACCTCATGATTCGCCAGCGGATCACAGATCATACCAGTGGTTTCAGGGCATACAACCGCAAGGCCTTTTGCTTCCTGGCCGATAATTATCCCACCGATTACCCCGAACCGGAAGTGGTGATCCTTTTAGGGCGGAACCGCTTTAAAATGAAGGAAGTGTTTACGCAAATGCTGCGCAGGCAGGGCGGTGTTTCCTCCATTCCGCTGGCCAGGGGACCTTATTACATGGCCAAAGTATTGCTGGCTATGTTTATGGCATCCATACGTTCCAGAATCATATCTGAAAACGAAAAAATCTGAGCATGTACAATATTCCGCAGATACAAGTCGTGGCCATTGCCGTCAGCATGATCCTTTTTCTTCTGATCATGTACCTGATCCGGAGCCAGCGTCTAAAGGAGGAGTATTCCCTGTTGTGGATCTTCTTCAGCCTTGTTTTTATTATTTTCTCGTTCTGGCGGGATGGCCTGAACTATATTTCCGAATTCCTCGGGGTGGCCTATCCCCCCGCGGCCCTGTTTATGATACTGTTATTGGCGATCTTTTTGATCCTTATTGAGTTTTCGGTGATCATCAGCAAGCTGGCCGATAAAAACAAATCCCTGGCCCAGGAGATCACCCTGCTGAAACATGAGATCGAGAAGCTGAAGGAAGAAGAGGAACTTTGAATTCTGAACTTACTTCAGAAATCGGAACTCGGCACTCGGCACTCGGAACTCAATGGCTCGCCCTGCTGTATTCCCCGTATAACCGCAGGTATCCATCCACAGTGTCCCTGAAATGGAATTCTTTTACCGGCTGTTCTTCCCATTGCCCGGCACGGGCTTTTTCCAGGGCATCTGCCAGCCCCTGAACATTGAATTGCTCCATCTCGATGTATTTTCCCGAAACAACCTCTTTCAGGGCACCCCGGGCTGAGGAAATGATGGGAACACCCATGGCTACGCATTCTGCTGCAGCAAAGCAAAAACCTTCACTGTAGGAGGGAATGAGTACACAACTTGAGTGCTGCAATTTGCTTTGCAGTTCACCTGCCGGGAGATCGTGGTACAGATGATACTGCTTTTCCGGCAGATCCTTCAATTTCTTTTTGATCTTCCTGAGGAAATTTTTCGGGCGGCTGGGCAGGATCAGGATCATGCGGGCTTCGGGCTGCTTCCGCAAAAAATCCGGGGCTGCCTTCAATACAAGGTCCAGCCCTTTGGAGATTCCCAGCCTGCCAAAAAAAGTGAAGGTGAAATTTTCCGGAGGGGAATATGTTTTAGGATTGTATTGACTGTAATCCAGTCCGTTATAAATCCTGCTGATCTTATTTTTCCTGATCCCCAGGCGATGCAGGCATGCGGCGGTGTAGTCCGATACGGCAATAAAGCGATGAAACCCGAGGTGGAGGATGAAATATTCATAGGCATAATACAGCGTCTTGCTGATAATGTTTGCCCAGGGCAGCCTGAACCAGAGTTTCCCCCAGGCTTCATGGAAGGTGATGAGCACTTTTTTCCGGTAAATCCATCCCGCCAGGCGCGCCGGAAAGGCCGCATTATAAGAAGTGGTGTGTATGAGGTCGCAATTCCGTGCTTCCTTCAACATCCCGAAGATGCCGAAGAAGGTGAAAAGAAATCGGGAACGGATCGCAAGGCGTTTGATCTTCACTCCGTGTATGATCTCCCTGGCGGGAAGCTCAGGGTCGAAACGGGTGGTGACCACCATGACTTCATGCCCCTCATCAACAAGCCTTTCTGCCAGGCTTTTGAAGAGCTTTTCTATCCCCCCTATATTGGGGTAATATAATTCAAGGATAAAGAGGATCTTCATTTTTCGATGAGTTTCCTGAGGGATTGGTCAAAGGTACGAATATGGTCTTCCCAGCTGAATTTTTTTGCCTGATCAACTGCCTTTTCTTCCAGGTCCTTTTTCAAGCGATCGTCTGAAACGATTGCCAGCATGCTTTCGGCAATCTCTTCGGGGGATTCCGGATCAAAATACAAGGCTGCGTTGCCACCCACTTCCGGGAGGCTTGACGTATTTGAAAGGAGACATGCTGTGCCGCATGCCAGGGCCTCAACAACAGGCAAACCGAAGCCTTCGTATAGCGATGGAAAGATAAAGGCCTCGGCATGCTGGTAAAGGGCGGGGAGGTTTTCGCGGGGCACATATCCGCAACGGATGATATCAGAATTGTAGGGGTGTTCGATCAACGCCTGGTTCAGGCTTTTGTTTTTCCAGCCTTTTCCGCCGGCCAGGACCAGGAGGTGGTCGCTTTTGCTATTCTCCCTGAAGATTGTGTAGGCCTTCAAAAGGTTTTGGAGGTTTTTCCGGGGCTCAAAGGTTCCGGTGAAAAGAAAATAGGCTTTGCCATCCGTATGATGCAGCGGAGGCTTGTTTGCTTTAGAGAACCGGATTTCTTCGTCACGCCCCAGGTAAATGCGTTTGCATTTTCCTTCAGCTTCAGGATAATACCGGATAAGGTCGCGGGTGGTATGATCCGAGTTGGTCAGGATCAGGTTGGCCCGTTTCAGTATCGGTTTCAGAAAGATGCGTTGCAGTAACTGGCTGTGAAAGCGATGATAGTGGGGAAAGAGGATAGGGGTCAGGTCATGGATCACCGTTACGCGCTTCATTCTCCCGGGGAGGTTAAAGGGGCCGAAATGGGCCGGCTCAACCACAATATCTGCTTTCATTCGCCGGAGTTTCCTGGGGATCAGCACGAACATCCGCCACGCGGCATAGCCCGGGAAACGATAGTTTTTAACAATGATCTGCCGTTCTTCGGGAAAGAGATCATCCTTTTTTCTGCGCAGGATAAAGACCTCAGCATCTTTGTCGAAATCAGCGAGGTGCGACACCAGGTTGCGGGTATAGACATGGATCCCGGCCTGCTGGTTGTCGAGCGGGTCTGCCAGTATGAAAATGCGCATATCGCCAGCGAATATAGTAAAAAGCAGGCAATGAAGGATTTGAAATGGTATCTGCTGCCGGTAGTCCGTTGAAAATGAATTTAGAAAAATATTGATATTTATACATAATTGTTGTATATTTAGGGCAAACCATCTCCTTATATCCCCTAATCCTGAAGTTTTCTGTTTGTTGAACTTAATGCTGCAATTATGAAAGCTTTATCCATTCTCCTTTCCAGTGCCCTGATCTTTTTTTCTCCATTCATGCTGCATGCCCAGGGCTATGAATATGGCGATGCGCCTGAAACAGCCGTTGCCTATCCCTCCACCGGAGTTGTGGGGGCATTTCCCACATGTGTAACGCTTGGTACAGGCTATGTCCAGCACAATAACTTCGGTGCACAACTGGGGCCCACTTTCGATTTCGAAGGCGACGGGAATGGCGGTTTTTGTCCTGCCTTTCCTCCCTACGACAGCGATGAATGTTTTGCCGACGGCGATGCCGGGCTGCTGTTTCCTGAGCCATTTACCATTGTCAATAATGCGGTGGTCACCTGCCCGAACTCCATGGGGACTTCCCTCGGAAACCCATGCGCTGTCGCGGTCTGGGGTGCGAATATCGACATTGACCTTGCGAACAACATGCCCAATCAAACTCCTGGTTTCATGAATGTGGTCTTTGATTTTAACCAGAACGGTATCTGGGGGGATATGGTTACCTGTCCGACAGGGCAGTTGCCAGAGCATGTTTTACAAAATTTCCCGATCCCCTGGGGCTTTGGCGGGCCATTATCGGCCCTGATGCCTCCAGCTTTTACCATCGGGCCGAATTCAGGATATGTGTGGGCGCGTTTCTCGATCACTGAGCAACCGGTGGCCCAGAACTGGGATGGCCACGGTATGTTTGAGGATGGGGAGTCGGAGGATTACCTTATTTACATCGCTCCCGACCAGATCAGCGATTTCGGGGATGCCCCGGAGGATGTTCTGGCTTATCCTTCTACGGGGGTTGTTGGTTCATTCCCAACATGCATTGGGGTTGGCAGCTTAAGTTATGTTGAGCATTTTCATATGGGGGCCGATCTTGGTCCTTCGGTTGATTTCGAAGTGGATGGCAATGCCGGACTATGTCCTTCATTTGCCCCTTACGACGATGACGAATGCTACGCTGCCGGAGATGCCGGACTGACCCTGCCGGAACCTTATACTATTGTTGGAGGTGTGGTTACGACCTGCCCGAACTCAACAGGGACGCCACTGGGCTTTCCCTGCGATACTGCCGTATGGGGTTTTAATGTGGATATTGACGTGAATAATTTCATGCCATCCCAACTCGATGCATATATGAATTTATTGGTCGACTGGAACATGAACGGGATTTGGGGAGATACGGTATATTGCGGTGATTTGCTGGTTGAGGAGCATGTGCTGCAGAACTTCCCGGTGCCCACCGGATATAGCGGATCCCTGTCGGGATTGGCCCCGCCTGATTTCATTATCGGCCCCGATCCTGGCTTTGTCTGGTGCCGCTTTACTATTTCCGACTACCCGGTATATGTTCCCTGGATGGGCGACGGAACATTTGAAGATGGCGAAACAGAGGACTATCTCCTGCATATTGATACCATCCCGCAAAGCGAAGATCTTGAATACGGTGATGCGCCCGACAGTGCCATTGCCTATCCCCTCAACGGGGTGATGGGATACTTCCCGACCTGTATGAATGTCGTGGCCAGCGGATATGTTTCGCATATGAATTTTGGAGCGCATTTCGGCCCCGCCTTTGATTTTGAACCGGAAGGCAATTCAGGATTGTGCCCGCTTTTCATGCCCTACGACAATGATGAATGTTTCCAGGACGGTGATGCCGGACTGATGATGCCTGAGCCCTATACCATTCAGGGCGGAGTAGTGGTGCCATGTCCGGGTGTTAACGGCTCTTCCCTGGGAAATTCCTGTGCGCAGGCGGTATGGGGTACCGACATCGATATTGATGTGACCAACAATATGCCGAACCAGACTATTGGATATCTGAATGTGTTGTTCGATTGGAATATGAACGGAAGCTGGGGTGATATTACGAATTGTCCCGGAGCTGTTGCGCCCGAGCATGTTGTCCAGAATTATATTATCCCGAATGGGTTTTCCGGTCCGGTATCCGGGCTGATGGTGCCCAATTTTATTATTGGTCCCAATAGCGGCTATGTATGGGCACGATTTACCATATCAGAGCAGCCCGTTCCCGTGAACTGGGATGGTGAGTGGCATTTCGAGGATGGAGAATCAGAAGATTACCTGATCCACGTAAGTGCCCCGCCGCCACCGGATAAAGATTATGGGGATGCTCCGGAGGATACCCTGGCCTATCCGGGCTTGGGTGTGAACGGACAGTTCCCGACCTGTGTGGGAAGTGGTCCTCCCAATCATTTCGTTAGCCATGGAGTGGGAGAAATGATCTTTTGGGGGCCGATGAAGGATATGGAACCCGACGGCAATGCCGGGAATTGCAGTCCTTATATCATGCAATACAATAATGATGAATGCTGGCAGGACGGGGATGCAGGGATACTTTTCCCGCAACCATTTACCATACAGTTGTCGGGAGTAGTCCCTTGCCCTGGATCCAATGGAGGTATCCTGGATACTATCTGTGATGTGGTCAGATGGGGCACTGAACTGGATATCCAGCTAAGTAACCTTGATACCATTGAAGCTATAGCGAATGTGCTGATGGACTTCAATCATAACGGTCGTTGGGATTTTGATACCACCATGAATTGCAATGGTGTAACGGTGCATGAGCATGTGTTGAAGAATTTCCCCATCCCACCGTATTACAATGGTCCGCTTTCAGCCCTGAGCCCACCCGATTTTCTTGCTGGTCCGAATGTGGGCTATATCTGGGTCCGCTTTACGATAAGCGAGCAGGATGTCGCGCCGGAGTGGGATGGTGTCGGAATGTTTGAAAAGGGAGAATCGGAAGATTACCTCCTGTACCTTGATCTGATGCCTGGTGTGGGAGAATACCTGCCGGCAGATAAACTACTTGACTTGCAGATCTTCCCCAACCCAACCCGGAATTCGTGTACGATCAGCTATACGCTGCTTGATGATGCGGATGTGGAGATCAATATTTATGATATCCGCGGCAGCAAGCTCCGGACCTTAGCCAGCGAGAAACAGCACAGTGGCTCCCATCAAATGGTCTGGGACGGAAATACTGCTGAAGGATATGCCGCAGCCTCCGGGATTTATGTTGTTGCCATAAGCCTGGACAAGCTGACGGTGGCCCGGGAGAAGGTGCTGATCAATAAATAGATACCTACTGATTTTTAATACTGCTGATTTGGTTCGCCGGATCGGCAGTATTTGTTATGTATATCTATTTGGGAGTACTTTTTTCTCAAGTTCAATAGACCAACAACATCAGATATTTTGTTAATTACAAATGATCGTTTCTGTGGGGCTTATTAGTGTTTCTCCTTTTAATGGATTTGTTGTGAAAATTGACTTGGTTTCAAAAGAGACCCATTTCATTTCCGCGTCTCTTGTATTGAGATGTTCATGAGTGTAGCTTAAATTGGCGGGATCTATACGAGTGTTTTTTGCGGTTAGTAACCCGGAATTCATTTCATCCGATTCAACAGGAATGCTGGTGCCAAGACAGGTACTGCCATCTTGTGTAAATTTGATCAAAAATGCGTCATGATATCCAGAACCATAAGATATGGTCCGACCGCAGACATAGATACATCCGTTATCTTTTTGGATAACATCGTAAGCAATGTCTTCATCGCTTCCTCCAAATACCCATGACCATTCAGGATTTCCCTGGGAATCTACTTTAACTAGCCATCCATCTTCCATACCAGACCCATAGCTTTCAGTACTGCCGACTGCAAGTATTCCACCATCGTTTGCTTCACAAACTGCATACAATTGATCGTTTTGACTTCCACCTATTGTGGTTGTCCATAACATATTCCTATTGATATCTAACTTGTGGAGGTAGTAGTCAAAGCCACCAGCCCCATTACTATTGGTGTATCCGCCGATTAAAAAGTTACCGTCAGAAGTCTTAATAATATCATACCCATAATCATTTCCGGATCCTCCGATATACATTGTATTCATGATAGTCCCATCAGAGTCGAGAGTAAAAAATGTAATATCATAATTAAATAATGATACTGCAGTATAACCCACAGCCGCCAAAATATTACTGTTTGATTCAACTATTGCCCATCCACGATCCCTCAAGGGAGTAATTAGCTCGTAACTCCAAATGTTATTTCCGTTGGATGAATTTATTTTCTGAACATAAATATTATCGTTATTGGGAAGACTATTCCCTCCGCTTTTGCCGATAAATAAAAAATTGTTATCACTGCACTGAATCCCATCAAAGGCAAATTCATCTCCGCTACTCGTTCCGAAACTTCCTTCCCCAATTATATTGCCGGAGGAATTCAAATTATAGTAATATGCATAATAGGAGTCATCACTAATACTCTTTGCATATCCAGTCAAAAAGAATCCTCCTGTATTGGTCTGCACAATAGAATACCCACCTTCATATGAGTTTTGTCCATATACTTTTCCCCACTGAAATTCATCTTCCTGGTCAATTTTTAGCAGCAGGAAGTCTTCTGGCCCTGCTCCATAGCTTTGCGAACTTCCGCAAATCGCCAGGCCATGATCCGCACTAATTGTCAATGCTTCACCTCTGTCCCAATAACTTTCACCCCAGCATTTGCCAGGAAATTTTTCCTCTCTCCAGGCTTTGGTCCCGTAGGCGGTTTGTATCCTGACTTCCGAGGCATCCGGGTCGGAGGTGGCCACCAGGTCGGCGGCGCCGGTGCTTCCTCCCGGAAGCTGGATCTTTACAACGCCATTTCCGGCTGAAATGGCATCCGATTCGGAGATGAGCCTTAAATAGAGTTTCTCACTGTTGCCTTCAACCTCCATGAAGTCGATGGCCCGCTGGCCCAGAAGTGTTTGTATAGTAATCCCAAGGAGCAAAGCAATGCTCCATATTGCTTTTGAATATCTTGTCATGATTCCTGGCTTTCTAAAGGTCGGTACGGATCCATATCTGCCCCACGGCCGGGCTTGCCGGGTCGCTGGTCCGGTTTTCAATAACCATATTTTTGACCTGGTTTCCGTTCAGGTCAATATTGCCCTCAATATCCAACATTTCGGCAGGCGCAATGGTCCCGATACCAACGTAGCCTTCGGGACTAACCACGAACCGGGTATCTCTGCCTCCGATTCCATCAGCGGTAATAATTTGGAATTGACCGGGTACACCACTACTGGTGGTGGCTCCTTTCTGGATCATCTCAAACCAGCCGGCCCCACTGGCAGAACCTCCTCCTCCGTTGACCCGGATGCCGTTAAAGGCAAACCTGCCCAGGATATCGCCATCCTGGGTCACTGCCGCGGCAGAGGTCTGGTCGTCCATGACCGGACTGTGTGAGCGCAGGAAATTAATGATCGGTTTAGCTTCACTGCCATCGGAATATACCACCATCCTGGCTGAAGCGCTCTCGTACAGGCCCGAACCGGCTCGGGCAATTTCAAGGTCGTAGGTCGGGTTGGTGGTTCCAATCCCGAAGTTGCCGTCATTCGATAATACTGCCTTGCTGGTCATTGTGGCGCCACCATCATCGGAAGTATAAAAGCTGATGCTTCCACCCGACTTACGATTAGTAATATCGAGGGAGGTGATCCCGTTACCATTGTTCATAAAGCCGAATACGGCAGTCTGGGCAGCCGTTTCATCGGCCAGTTCCATGCCGATCCATCCGTCGTCGCCCTGCAGGCGCAAGGCTGCACTGGCTTCACTGTAAACATGTAATTTATTGTTGGGCGATGAAATGCCGATCCCGGCATTCCCGCTCACGGAAGTATACGTGTCGTTACCGGATACGGTCCAGGCTCCGCTGCCGCCACTGCCGCCGATGCCTTCGATCCAGGAGGAGCCATCGTACACATAAATGCTGTTGTTGTCGGTAACAAACACCATCAGTCCTGTGGCAGGATCGGTGATGTCGTCTCTCTGTGCAGCGGTCATACGGGGAAACAAGACTCCGAGTTCGGTCGATGAAAGGTCGAGTAAGGCCGAGGATGCGGGAGGGTTTCCGCTGGTGTTGATCGCTACCTGGGAATGTGCCGGATAGAAGGATAGAAGAAAGGCGCAGGATAAAACAATCATCAATCGTTTCATAACAACAATTTTAAAATGTGGGTTAATACGTGAAGAGGAGAAGCTTTTGATCCTTCATTCTTCGTCTGCCTTACAAATATAAAAAGTATATGTGTTAAACAAATGTTATTTCTTAAATTTATTGCATTCAGCCACCCTTATTAACTATCTTTGGGTTCCAATACTCGGTCATCCCGGGGAGAAATGACCGATCCCACCCAGCTTAAACTTTTTTCAAAAGGCATATTTATTCATTTAATCGTTCAGGTATGGGAAATGATAAAGCCTTTTATGTGATCACCAATAAAACGGGTGAGGCACTGAGCATTCCGCTCCGCAAGGATCTCGATAAGAAGAAATACGATCTTAAAGATAAGAATTATACCCTCAGTATCCCGGCAGGGTCTTATGCCCAGGTCGAGAGCGATTTGCTCAGGGTATTTGATTACCAGGATCTTGTTAAGCAGGGCAGTATCAGCCTGTATTTTGATCCCGGCCCGGGAGGAAAGCAGAGGGTGAAGAAGATCATCAACAAAACAGCGCACCGCATTGGCATTAAAACGCGGAGCGAAGATAAGCGGCTGGTGATTCCCGCTTTCGGGGAACATGAGGTTGCCATCGACAGTCTTGAAAATTTCGAGTATGAAGAGTGGAGGCAATTGAACCTGATCAATATCCAGGAGGCGGAAGAGGAGGAGGTATCCAAATCGAACTGGTATTATGTCCCTGTGTTTGTAACCTTTTATGGCTGGGCGGCCATCCTGGCGATAAAGGCGATCTTTGGGATAGAGAACGGTGATCCTCCCTTCTCGATCTGGTGGTGGTGGCCCATGGTATCGGCTTTTCTCTGGATCATCCTGCCATTGGGTTATTACCTGAGGCGCCAGCAAAGTCCTAAGTTGAAAGAACTTTTCTTCCAGTCGATCAACCTGATCATACTGCTGTTCCTGGGCCCTGTCGGGATGCCGGTATTTGTAATGTTGTTTTTTGGCGGAGTGGTTGAGGGAACCGGCGATGCAACCCCCAATGAAACCATCGCTGAATTCTTCAGGGTTTACCTGGGAATTCATCCAGCCGATTCCCAGACCTATTTATCGGAAGGATTGCTGGCCCGCTTTATCCAGGTGGCTATGATCATCATCTTATCTGTGTTGCCGGCTTTGCTGTATTATCAATTTGAGCGCAAGCAGGCGGTGACTATACGTAAGCGGTTCATTCGCAATATTATGCAGATGAATCCCAAGATCTACACCACCGACGATGCTGAGATCCAGTATGGGAACATCATCGATGAGGTGAGTGTTTCCAAGGGTACCCACGCCCGGCAGTATGCCATTTTTACCACGGGGCGTCCGATATTGCTGGCTACCCTGGTGATCACCCTGGGGTGGATCCTATGCATCTGGCCGGTCGGTCCATTGCCAAAATCGCTGAATATTGCCGAATTCCTTCTTCCCAGGGGAAATGCGGTTTATTATGCGTTCATGGGGGGATACTTTTTTGCTGTTAATATGATTTTCAGGCGTTATGCTCGCGGGGATCTCAGTCCGAAAGCCTACAGCCATATGATCGTTCGTATTGTAAGTGCCATGATTCTGGTTTGGGTGGTGATTTTGGGCAAGGGATGGTTTGAAGGACCGGAAGATGTCACACATTCTGTATCCCGTGAAGCGGTGTGGTATATTGCTGCATTTGTAATTGGTGTTCGGCCGGCAAATGGATTGCTGCTGGTGCGAAAGATGCTGGATAAGATCCCCGGATTAAAGTCTCTGACTCTGAAACCCGTGAATCATCCCATTACAGACCTGGAAGGGGTCAGCTTATATGATGAAGCCCGCCTGGTGGAAGAAGGGGTGGAAAGCGTTGAAACCCTGGCCCATCACAACCTGATCGACCTGCTGTTGCGTACGGGAATTCCGGCGGCCCGCCTGATCGATCTTACCGACCAGGCGATCCTCTGCCTGCATGTTTACGGCATGGTGAAAGATGATGCTTCCGGCAAAAAGGGCAAGAAGGGGATCGACATATTGCGCGAGAATGGCATCCGTACAGCCACCGATCTGCTCAATGTGGTTTGTACGCTCGAGGAGAACGGCAATCAGGAGTATAAGGATAACTTTTATGCCATATTGAATCCTCCCGGAGAAAACAAAAAGCCCTATCGGCTGCATATGGTCGTAGAAGCATTGAAAGATGACGAATGGCTGGAGTACATTGTTTTCTGGAGGAATCAGAACACCATGGAAGATAAGGTGTTGAAGGATCCCCAGAAGATTTTCGAAAAGGTTGACGACCGGAAATTGAATTGCCATTTGCAGTTTTGATAAAATAGGGTTGCCAACCTTAATAAGGTTGCCAGCCCTTTAATTATAATATAAGGTTGCCAAGCCTTTAATTATATTTGCTTCGCAAAACCAAATACAACTTATGAAGAAGATCCTGCCCACTTTACTCTGCCTGTTAGTGGCACTACCGGCTTTTACCCAGAAAAGCTCCATCAGCGTAAGCGGAAACGTATCCGGAACCTGGGATGTGGACACGGTTTATGTGCTGGATGATATCGATGTGGAAATGGGCGACAGTTTGAAGATCCTACCGGGGGTGTACGTGGAGTTTACTGGCCCATATTCCTTTTACGTGAGAGGGCATGTGCGTTTCCAGGGGGAAGCCGGGAACAGGATCCGTTTCAGCATTGCCGACACCATCGGGTTTTCGAACGATAGTCTGCCCGTTGGTGGATGGAATGGCATACAGTTCTTTTACAATAATTACACCCCTGATTCTTCAGTGATCGACTATTGTGAATTCAGCTATGGGAAGGCTGTGAGCACTGATTCGCTGGAGAATTATGGCGGAGCGGTTTGCGCGAGGCGCTCTGAACGTATCCGTATATCCAATTCACTGTTTACCAATTGTTTCGCAGGTCTGAACGGCGGGGCCATCTACCTGGAGAATACCAATGCCCTCATCCGCGATAATGTGTTTGTAAATAATCGTTGCGGACCTGCTGGGGAACCTTATGGCTACGGGGGGGCGATCTGTTCCGACTTTTCATCCCCCACGATCATCCGGAATCAATTTTCCGGCAACAATTCTACGGGAGTTGGCGGTGCGGCAGCTATCCGTTTCCAGGATGCCCGGGTGTGCAACAATGTCTTTAGGGAGAATTTCAGTGCGCTCGGAGGGGCCATTGGCTACCTTCATTACGATGAATATTACTACACCCAATGCAACAACCTCATGCTTGAGAATGCGGCGCTCTTTTTCGGAGGGGGCATCGCCAGCCTGGATGCCGGTCCCACTTTCGTGAATAATACACTGAGCCTCAATTCAGCTCCTTACGGGGGCGCCTTTTACGTGAAGGATTCCATTGTGCCGGTATTGTACAATTGCATTTTATGGAATAACCTGGGTTCTGTGGGGCATGAGGTCTATCTCTGGGATGCATATGCTTCCGCCGATTTCTATTATTGTGATATCGAGGGTGGATACGAAGACTTTGAAGGCAGCGGGGGAGTGGGCTACCAGGGAAATTATGAGCATAACTTCGATTTGGATCCTCTGTTTTCTGCTGCTGATGATTTTCGTCCCCTGGGCATATCCCCCTGTCTTGATTCAGGAACCCCTGATACTGCAGGCCTTCTGCTACCTTATCACGACCTGGATGGATTCCCCCGTATTGATCCTCTCTCGGGAATAATCGACTTGGGCTGTTACGAATTTTTCCATGTTGGATTGCCCGATGATATTTATGAACGGGAAGATGCTTCGCTGGAGATATTTCCTAATCCTGCAAGCAGTATTGTGCATATCAGGGTCGATCCCTTGGTCCCCGGAATGAAACTGGGTATTCTTGATCCAACGGGAAAATGGATCATGAATCTGGAACTTCACGACAGTGAAGAAATTCAGATTAACATAGAAAATTGGTATTCAGGAGTATATGTTGTTTTTTTGCTGGACGAAGAAGGCCTTATTTCGTCGGAAAAGCTGCTGAAGAGATAACAGGGTTGCCAACCCTAATAGGGTTGGCAACCCTGTGGGGTTATTCCAATTCCGGATAGGCCCCCGTAGAAATTATTGGACTATCTTTCATAACCAGGTTGGGTATGATTACCGAGATCAAATTGCTTTTTGTTCCATCCTCAGAGACAAGATAAAAGCTTTGCTCCACATAAGTGGCACTGACCCACCCTATGCAAATATTGTAGCTCAGGGTATTATCAATCATGGTCATTTCCTCCCAATCTCTTGTAATGGAGCCTGTTGAGGATCCGCCGGGAGCATAAAAGCGGTGCATTGCATAAAGAACCGTACCCTGACCGATGAGCGTGTCGGGATCATCGAACTCAAAGGTCACCGTATACGGTGTATTGTTGCCACAATCGTGGGTGCCAATTTCCCAGCTGGCATCTGAAATGGTAATAATGGGCAGCACGCAATCGTCCATGCTTTTCCAAAGGTTTTTCTTTACAATGCTGAAATCTTTGGAAAGGTCGAAGATCTCTTCACCGAAGATCTCGCCCCGTACACCCAAACCAAGGTCGATGCCGGCATTGATCTCCGCACACATCTCATCCATGCCTCCCAGGTTAACATACTGTGCAGCCAGCTCCACATAGGGCTTTGGCTTTATCACATTTCCGAGAACGCCATAAAATTCGATGTTTACCTGTGGGATAATATTCAGTCTGACCTGTCCTTTGGCTTCAAAGGATGGAGTAGTATTCAGGGCAGAGTTGTTCGAAAATCCGGTTACAAAGTTTGTAGCTCCGTTGTTATAAGCAATGCCATAGCTCAGAAGGCTGGTGTTCGTATAGCTGATAGGGAAGTTTGCTTGTTCTTCGAACGAAACATAACCCTCGCCGATAAGCTCAACTTCTATGTCGAAGATAACCGGAACACCATAAACCCAGCATATGCCTCTCTTGGTAACACTTCCAAACGATTTTTGAACAATTGCAGAAACGCTGCCCCCTGCAGTGAAAGCAAGCGTTGCTTCCAGTTCCACTTTGCTGTTGTCAAGGTAGCAATGCATTTGCTCCATCCCGTTTTCTTTGGTGAATACCCACTTGAACTTGTACCTGGGTTCCACTGTAAATCCTCCTGTAAGGCTAACTTCACTCGAAAGCTCAGCATCAATTTCGTAATCAACGTAATTGGATGTGCTTGCCCCATTTTCCAGATCATCTCCAATCAATTCATATTCAATGCCATCCTCCTTATAGGTTTTGAGTGGTACGCCAAGGTCGACATTTAATTCAAGACTTCCCTGCTCAAACAAGTCTTCGAGACTTGCCTGAGAGGTTTCTAATTGAAGGGTGCTACCAAATACACTTACAACATCAACCTTCCGAAGATATCCGCCATTCAGGGAATCAACGATAACATCTCCGGCATTTACTTCCGGTGCTTCACCATCGAAAGAATAGCGGTATATGCCGTCTTCCAGCTGCCATTGGCTACTTGTCAGTGTGAGGTCTTGTCCGATCACCATTACATTGTCTTTAACTACCAAACCCTGAGTAACTACTTCAGGATCGGGACCAGATGGTGTAGTTTCATCATCTTCTTTTTTACAGGAAGAAAAACACAGCATAATGGCTGCGAACAAAAATAAAATGGTCTTTAGCTTTTTCATAGGAATAATTACATTAATAAGTTGTTAGATAAATATTTATTTGGTTAATTGTCAGTATCTTATTAAAGTGTTATTTCTCTTCATAATTCAAAAAGAATGATAAATTACTAAGTGCTTAGGTTCGTAATTGCCAAATATATGAAATATCTTTTTGAAACGGATGTGAAAATAGGGTTGGCAACCCTATTAAGGTTGGCAACCCTTAAAGCGGAAAAGAGGCATCGGCCGCGTGTATTGAATATGCTGCACCACTTCCCCCAGGATCTCTACAGAATCCCCTTCGATATGCCTGGGCTGGGTGAAATAGATCGCACCGGGGATCTTCTGCGAAGTGTTCCTGACAATTTCATCCCGCGAAGCGGATAGGAAATAGTGATACCTGAAACTGATGAGGTTCCGGTGGTAGTAATAATGGGGCTCAAAATCAGGATTAAAATAGCAATACAAAGGAGTCCCTTTGGTCTTCTCTGCCAATGCTATGGCGGATGCTTTCATATCCACCTCCGGGGTGTTTTTCTGCCGGGTGGGCAATACTGTAAAGTCAAATACCACCCGCAATGCCAGGAGAAATACGGCTATCCACATCAATCCGCGGGGAGCTTTTTTCCAATAGATCATCCGGGCCAGGCGGCCTTTGTTTTCCTTTAACTGCAGGTAGGCATAGCTTGCAGCCAGCATGAGCAGGGGCACCAGCATCAGAATATACCGGGGGTGAACCTCCGGGGAAGTCCAGTAGGGGAGGATATTGAAAATAAGCAGCAGCAATCCATAGCGAATAAATGGCTGCGACCAGGCCTTCCGGAATGCACCCTTTACGAAAAATGCCACAACGAGCAGGGTCCAGGGCAGGAAGTGGTATAGCATATCAAAGGGGAACACGACGAAATGCTGTATGGTTTCCCATATTCCGAATCGCACCACCGTGCGCCGGGTAGTCTGCCCCAAAAGAGTAAGGGCCAGCTCTTCAGGACTTACATCCGTTTGGCTGAAATACAATAAATAATACCCCCCAAGGAGTATCAGAAGCAGGAAAATGCCCGCGAAATGCCGCCAGTTGAACAGCATCTTAAATTTCTTCTCCGAAATAAATAACACCAGCAGGGTGAAGCCCAGGAAAACAATGGCAGGCAGACCCTTCATCATCCAGGTTATGACCGTAATGCCATATGCAAAAAGGAACAACCACAGGTATTTCTTCCTCCGGAAAAGAAAATAAGTCCCTGCAAACAGCATATAAGTCAGCCATGAAAAGGCAATATCGATGAGCCCGTGCAAGGATTCATACAGGATGATCCTCCCCAGGGTGAGATAGATCAGCGCATTCAGGATTCCCAGTTCTGTACCAAACTCCTTCCTGATCACCCAGAAAATGCTGAGTGCAAAGAATAGCAGCGACAGTATCATGGGAAAACGGATGGCCATTTCCGAATAATTTCCGAACAAGGCATAGGAGCCTGCAATGAACCAGTTGTATAGCGGCGGCTTGCGGAGGTAGGGATCGCCGCCCATGGTCGGACTGATATAGTCGCCGCTTTTGTACATCTCGAAAGCCACCAGGCTGCGGATGGCCTCATCCTCAATCACCGGCTGGTCGCTGAGGTTGATGAGGTAAGCAGGGAAGAACAAGACCAGCGCCAATGCGAAGATGAAATAGGGGTTCCTGATCATGGTCCTGAAATTCATGGCAAGTGGGCTATAGGTTTTCCTTATAAATATTAAAATACCAGTCGGCAAAGCGTTTCAGGCCGTTTTCCAGACTGGTGTAAGGTTTGTATCCGCAGTGGGCTTCCAGTTTTGCTGTGTCGGCAAAAGTGGTCATGACATCGCCCTGCTGCATGGGGAGCATGTTCCGGATAGCCTTTTTCCCCAGGAGATTCTCCAGGGTTTCGATGAAATGCAGCAGTTCCACCGGTTCCGAATTGCCGATATTGAATACCTGATGCGGTACATCCCCTTCGGGTATCATCGGGATGAGATTGGATATGCCTTCCACGATATCATCGATGTAGGTATAGTCGCGTTTCAGTTTTCCGTGATTATAAACATCAATGGGTTTTTCTTCGAGGATCGCTTTCATAAACTTGAAATACACCATGTCGGGGCGCCCCCAGGGACCGTAAACCGTAAAAAAGCGCAAGCCGGTCATGGGGATTTTGTACAAATGGCTGTAAGCATAAGCCATGAGCTCATTCGATTTTTTGGTGGCCCCGTACAGGCTGGCCGGTGAATCGGTTATATCCGATTCCGCGTAGGGTGTTTTTTCATTGTTGCCGTAAATGCTCGAACTGCTGGCATATACCAGGTGTTGCGGAGGATGGTGGCGGCAGGCTTCCAGGATGTTGAAAAAGCCAATAACATTGGTGTTGATGTACGAGGCCGGGTTCTCAACACTGTAGCGGGCACCCGGCTGGGCCGCCAGGTGGATCACCAGGTCGAAGTGCTTTTCGCCGAACAAGCCGTCGATCTTTTCCTTGTCCGATATATCCATCCGGCGGAAAGTATAGGCCGGGTATCGCCTGCTCACCGCTGTTTTACCGCTTTTCGCCCCGGTAATGTCGATACCGCATTCGGCCAGGCGCCGCAGTTTAAGCTGTGGATCGTAATAATCATTGAGGTTGTCGATGCCGGTGACCCGCAAGCCGGATTCCAGCAGTTTGCGTGCGGTATGGTAGCCGATAAAGCCTGCCGCTCCGGTGATGAGCACTTCCTGCATATCTTTGCTGTCGGAATTCATAATTCGTGGCCCAAAGTTAGACAATTGCCCGTATATTTGCGGCAAATGCGTATTAAACTACCATGAAAAAACTCTCGCTGGTCATCACGGTATACAATGAGGAGGAAAACGTTGTTCCCCTTACACAGCAAATCAACGAAGCCCTGCAGGGTTTTGACTATGAGACCATTTATGTTGATGATGGCTCTAAAGACAAAACGGTTCAGGTGATCAGGGAGATGAACGACTCGCATGTCCACCTCGTGGAACTGAAAAAAAATTACGGTCAAAGTTCGGCATTGGCTGCCGGCATCGATCATGCCGGCGGGGAGTATATCATCACCCTCGACGGTGACCTGCAAAACGATCCCTCCGATATTCCTCACATGGTCGAAATCGCGGAAGAAGGTGAATGGGACCTTGTTGTGGGTATCCGCCAGAACCGGAAAGATGACTTCATCATCCGCAAGATCCCGTCCATGATCGCCAACTCCATCATCCGAAAGACCACCGGGGTGAAGATCAAGGATAATGGCTGTGCCTTAAAGGTTTTCAGGGCCGATATGGCCAAAAGCCTTGGCCTTTACGGAGAGATGCACCGCTTCATTTCCGTGCTGGCAGCTTTGGAAGGCGCGACCATTACACAGACTGAAGTGAAGCATCATCCACGCATCCACGGCAAATCGAAATACGGGCTTTCGCGTACTTTTAAGGTGATCAGCGACCTTATCCTGCTCCTGTTTTTCAAACGCTATATGCAGAGGCCCATGCATTTCTTCGGATTCTGGGGCGTGCTGGTCTTTGGCATCGGCGTGGTGATCAACCTCTATTTGCTGGTGCTGAAGATCCTTGGGGAGGATATCTGGGGCCGTCCGCTCCTTTTGCTGGGGGTTTTATTGATCCTGGCGGGATTTCAGATGATCACCATCGGCATTACGGTCGAATACCAGATGCGGACCTATTTCGAATCGCAACGCAAGAAACCCTACCGGGTGAAAAAAATTTCTGTGGGTGGACAAGAAGACTAAACGGCTGATCACAACGATCCTGAAGTTCGTGCTTACGGGGGCGGCCCTGTATTTTGTCTTTACCCGTATCGAATTTTCCAACGTGCTGGGGCTCATCGGTAAATCAAATCTCCTTTATCTCCTGCTAGCCCTCATATTGTTTACCGCCTCTAAAGCCATAGCAGCCTTCCGCCTGAACATTTTTTTTCGTCGAACCGGCCTCAGACTAGGGGAGGGAGTTAACCTTAGGCTGTACCTGCTGGGCATGTTCTACAATCTTTTTCTTCCCGGGGGGATAGGCGGAGATGGCTATAAGATCTATCTTCTTCAGCGGGCGCACAAGACCGGCACGGCAAAATTGTTTGGTGCCGTACTGACCGACCGCCTGTCGGGGATGACGGCTCTAGGAATACTAGCCCTTGTGCTGTTTGCCCTGGTTCCCTTTCCTTTCGGGTGGAACTGGCTCGGCTATGTCATGATCCCCTTTGCGGGTGCAGGATTATATGTGTTTTGCCTGCTGTTTTACCGCTATTTTATACCAGTATTCTTCAAAACCCTGACCTACAGTCTGCTGGTGCAGTTGTTGCAATTAGGGTGTGCCTGGATGCTGGTGCTGGGTATTGGCGGGGCCGATGCCATGCCGCTTGAATACCTGCTGGTATTTTTGATCTCCTCCATTGTGGCCGTCCTTCCCATTTCCATCGGGGGGATGGGAGTGCGCGAGCTGACCTTCCTTTACGGCGCCCGTTTCCTGGGCATCGACCAGGACCTTGCCGTGAGCATCAGCCTGATGTTCTATATCATCACCGCCCTGGTTTCCCTGGCGGGACTTTATTTTGTGGTAAGGCCGGTGAGGTTTTATTAATGATACCGGATGCCGGATACCGGATACCTGGTTTTTCTACTAAAAAAAATACTGGCAGAATTCCGCTATGCTTTCGCTTTGTTTGGGTGGTATCTTTGGTTTGTTCCTTGAAATCCAGAACCATAACCCAAATTACCATATATCATGAAAAGTTCGTTCGTTTGTTTATTTATCTTCCTGGGAGTTTGGCTGACCACCACTTCCCAGGAAGCTTACCTGGCCAGCACCAGCATTCGCGATGCAAATGGCGTTTCTGTTCAATCGACAGATATCCTGGATTCCGGCAAAGTGACCATCATTGTATTCTGGCAGACCTGCAACAGCCGTTGCTGCGACAATCTCGATAATCTGCATGAGGTATGGAAGGAGATCCTTGCTATCCAAGGCATACAGATGATCGGTATTTGTGTTGACGCCTTAGGGTCGTACAGTC